>ERZ837590.149-NODE-149-length-73591-cov-12.320333_pt1 | contig 73591 bp, 52 predicted proteins | sample MGYA00519573_ERZ837590 | MGnify/ENA primary metagenome ERZ837590 (study PRJEB31850, sample SAMEA3708820) | human gut metagenome | biome: human gut; feature: human-associated habitat; material: faeces | place: China | collected 2014 ... | reverse complement strand
TCACCCACGCCCATATTAAAATATGGACGTGGTACTCTGCTTAGATTTTATAGAAAAAAAGCCCCTTCAGATCTTAATGTCTGAAGAGACTTTAAAAGCAGATGTCTCCAAATACGCAACCGTTCCATAAGTCACCATGTATCAAAACTTCATGAAAAAAAAGGATTCAAAAACCACTCTCTCAAATGGTCTATTTGCATATTGTCGACACAATTAGTAGTATATACTTTTATATTTATGTTTTCTACCCTTTCAACATAGTTTTTTTCAATTTTTACAATTTTGTCAAAAAACATATGAAATCTATTTGTTTCCATCTAAATGTTGTTTAAATTGTATAGTAACCAGGAATTGATCTCCGTCTATTCTTATCGAAAACTCTCCTCCACAATTCTTTGTAAAACTGTCTGCGATGGAAAGTCCTAATCCGTTTCCTTCGCTGGTACGTGATTTTTCCGCTCTGGCAAACCGTTCCATGATCTCTTCTTCTGTAAAATTCATCTCATAGGATGCTGTGTTTATAACTTCTAATTTTATATTTTGATTTGCTTCGGTGATCCTTAGGAAGATCCTGGTTCCTTTCAGGGAGTATTTTAAGGCATTTTCTATGACATTTTGTACCACTCGGTACATGCGGCTGCTGTCTCCGATAAATCTTGTGTGTGTAGCTTCGCACTGATATCTGATCGCAAATCCAGATTCTTCTATCTGATCTGCCATATCCCCCAGTGTCTGTTCTACCAGACGTTTCATATCCATTTCTTCCAGATCTACTTTCGCATCTCCACTTGTTGCTTTCGCAAGTTCAAACAGGTCAGAAATGATAGATTTTAAGCGTTCGGTCTTGTTGATCAGGATGGTTACATAATCTCTTGATTCTGCAGATAATGTCTGATCTCTGCTTAAGAGATCGACGTATCCGATGATAGAAGTCAGCGGTGTCTTCAGATCATGTGATACATTTGTGATCAGATCGATCTTCATTCTCTCGCCCTTCATCTGTGTTTCTAATGCTTTTTCCATTCCCTGCCCGATATTGGTCAGTTTCTGACTGTATTCATAATACGCAGATTCTTGTGAAATATCGGTCGTTGCCGTCAGTTCCCCATTGGAAATACGTTCGATCTGATCGACCAGCATGTTTAAATCTCTCTGTTCTTTTGCATATTTGTCTGAATATCTTGAAAAATATCTGATAAGAAAAACAAAGATGACTGCTGCTATAAACAAGAGTGGGGATGAAATATTCATTCCACTCATTCCCATGATGATACAAGCAAATGTACCGACAGTTAAAATATATCGTAAGACCCTGTACTGTCTGATCCTGTCTCTTGCATGTTTTTGTGCAAATGACATCGCTTCATCTTCCAGCTTTCTTCTTGTCTTTGCCTGACGGCTCCATTTTCGAATATATCCCAGACAAAATGTTGAATCGAGAAGATTCTTCTGGCGAATCCTCCATACCGTAGTCTGAATACATACGGCAAATGCCATGATAAAAAATGGGACTGAGATATAACTCAGCGTCATGATCATCTCGATCGTTGAACCTGTGATCCCGCCCTGTGTATATTCTATCGTATATTCCCAGATTGCAAAGCATAATGCGATCGCCAGTCCAAGCAGCGTAGTTGCTGTCACTAGTATGATCTCCCACCAGAGCCTGTCAAGCCCTCTAAAAAATCTGGTTCGCTTTTCCTGAAGTGCAAATAAGATGCACAGCAGGATCGTTCCGATTACTTCAATGATCGAAACAACGATGATCGTTTTGATTCCCGTCGTGATCTGTTTTGTTGATCCTTTTCGGAAATTTTCAATCTCTGTTAGTGCTTTTTTTGTCAAAGAAATCTCAATGTCTGCATTTTCCAGACGCTGATTCTTCTCATCATTGATCAGAAGCTGTTCCGGGAATATATCCTGCAGTGTATAATTATCCCCATAGAATTCATAGTATTCTGTCTGATCCGCATTGTACTCATCGTATTCGTCATACGGATCCCATCCTTTGAAACTTCCGTCTTTGTTTAGTTTCTCTGTCTTGTCTCTTTCTATATGAAAATGTTCAATCCTGCCCCCAGTATAGTTCGCATTTTCTGTTCCATATGTTGATGTTGTCGTTACCATCTTTTTATCATATGGTTTGACCTTCATCGTTACTTTCACAAATGATTCTTTTTTTATCTTATTCAGTAAACTTTCTGACACATGATTTGCCTGTGTATAATAGACTTTATCACCTTCTTGATCCGCCCATTTATCAAACAGTGACATCTGTGTGTTTTTGATATAGTCTGATTGATCCTGTTCATCCAGACTGAAGCTGTTATCTCCTGTCACTGCCATGTTATGGATCGTATCGAGTCCATATATCCCTGACAGGGTCATAGCGATCATCACAAGTGTGATCAATACTTTGTTAGTCCATTTTCTCGATCTTGTATCCAATTCCCCACACCACCTTTAAATATCTTGGATTTTTTGCATCTATTTCTATTTTCTCGCGGATACGACGGATGTGAACCATAACGGTATTCTCTGTTGCATAGGCTTCTTCGTTCCATACGCGTTCGTAGATCTCATCTGCTGAAAATACTCTGCCCAGATTGTTCATCAGGAGACTTACGATCTTGTATTCGGTTGCAGTCAGTTTCACTGGCTCTCCGTCTACCATCATCCTTTTTCCTTTCATGTCAAGGATCAGTCCGCCATTGATGATCTGTTCCTTATTGCTTTCTGCGGCGTTCATTCCTCCAAACTGCATGTATCTTCGCAGCTGGGATTTCACTCTCGCTACTAGTTCATCTGGGCGGAATGGTTTGCTGATATAGTCGTCGGCTCCCATAGATAGTCCCAGGATCTTATCGCTTTCTTCTGTCTTGGCTGAAAGAATGATGATCGGGATGTTCTTGCTTTCCCTGATCTTCATCGTTGCGGATAGTCCGTCCATCTTCGGCATCATAACGTCTATGATCAGAAGCTGGACTTCTTGTTCCATCAGGATATCCATGGCTTCCAGACCATCATATGCCGTTATGATTTCATAGTCTTCCATTTCCAGACGTTTCTTGATCGCTCCTACGATCTCTTTGTCGTCGTCAACGACCAGGATCTTTGGCTGGTTCATACTTTTCCTCCTCGTATCTTTGATGGTTTTAGTGTATCAGGTGGTTCTTTCGTTTCTGCGGATATAATTCTTACGAATTTCTTAATATGACTTCCTTAATTATACTGACACTCCAACGGCTAAAGCACGTTAGGTTCTTATATACGTTCACTTCCAAATATACTCGAAAGCATATAAGACTAATGATTTTCTATAAGACTTTCACTAATAAAGATATCATTATATCCATTAACGTTAGTATATGGCTCGTGTCAAAACCTTTTATATATTCTATTTTAGATTGCTATACTGCTTAAATTTTTTTTACCTTTTAATCTCTCTACTTCTAAATTATGAAGTCGATAGAAATTTTCAAATCGTTCATTACATTTATCAATATTAAAACTCTTCAGATTATCATTAATGTTCATTATCAGAAATGCTGAATACATATCTCTTTGTATTTTAAGACCATCAAAATCATTCCATCTCTGTGACAGAGACTTCTTTTTGTATGTCCCATCAAAATGATTAAACTGGCTTGCTCTTGCTTCTGATGTATTTATTTCAATTAGTTTTTCACCATAATATCTCAACTTTCTATCTATGATAGTTAATAACATAGATGGAGCTTTATTTGCTAACGACTTTCCAAAACGTTTCTTACGTTTGAATCTGCCTTTATCATTTTTTTCAGTTTTCTTAGCACGCTTTTGAAGTCCTGCGAAATTCATTTTTTCAACATATACTTTATTGCCAAGAGATATAATATAATTAGCTAAACATTCATGTTGATACTTTCTTATATCAGCTTGTTTTCTATACAGCTCTTTTAATTCATTTTGATATTTAATGCAGTGATTCGATTGATTCCATAGAACTTTTTTATTACCATGTTTTTTAATCGTACCATCTTCATTATAATTCTCTGGGTTAGTTGCTCGTCTTGACCTGTCTATTTTTCTAAGAAGTTTTTTCTTTTGATCTTCAATATTTTGTATCCTATCAGCAAGTTCTAATATTTTTACATCAGACTGGCTTGAAATAGCGATAGTTCTAGTTCCGATGTCCAGTCCAACATCCCCTGTACCCATATAGTGTTTTATCTCGCCAGTTTCAGCAATTAGTTTTATAGGTGGATTCCCTTTGAAAACGATCTGCACATAATATTTATATTTATTTCTTATATATTTTCGTATGATCCTGTTGTAGCAGATTTTAGATTGCATCGCTTGATATTCATAATCATTATCATAATCTATAACAACAGGTATTTTTAATCCGTTCCAAAGAATCGTATTATCTTTAAAACGAATACCAGTTCTATTAGATTTCCCTTCAAGTGCATTTAATTCACCATGTCTCTTATAATAAATTTTGTTTCCATTTCCATAAAACAATTTATCATAAGATTTCCATAATTGTGTTGCAATCTTTTGAGCGGTAAATGAATCTATATTATCTTTGAAATGATTTTGCATTTGTTTTACATCTTCGTGAAATGAGTATTCTGACATACCATACTGTTTACGAATATCATTTATTTGTTTCCAAATTTCTTTATTAGATTTCTTATTTTCCGTTAATACAGATATAAGATTACGATATTTCTTTGTTTTGATCATTTCTTTATAACGCTTTTGAGTCACATTTACTAATGAATTATAAATATATCTTCCAACTTTAAAACGCTTATTTAAAACATCTTCTTGATATTTTTCTGTTTTCAATGGGAATTCAACAATAAAGTTTGACATGGTACTCACCTCACTTTCTAGTATGATATTCTCTTTTTAATATCTTTTCTTTTGATCTTCTACATACTTTTTGATTGTTTCGCTGCACACATTTCCTGCTGTTGAAACAAAATAACTTCTTGTCCATAAGTTAGGCATTTTAGAAAGCTCATAAAATTCTTCTCTCAGAATTTTACTTGTATATCCTTTAATTTGATGCATAATATATGATGGACTTAATGTAGGTGGGCAATTTAAGAACATATGCGAATGGTCTTTATCACATTCTATTGCAATTGTTTCAATTTCTAACTCCTTACATTTAATTTTGACCAGTTCTTTAAATCGCTCTTCTACATTTGGTATCAGATAAATTTTACGCCTGTATCTTGGACAAAATACAAAATGATAATTTATCAAAGATACCGTTGTATTTGTATGTCTATATATGTTTTCCATACATTTATTGTATCATAATGCGTGTATATTTACCATACTTATATACACATTATTTTAATTTTTTTGCTATCCATCCCACACCTAAAGGAGTGGGCTTTCCGCACATCGATTTGTAATTTACCGAATAATTATCAATATCCTGTCCATAGGAGTGTACCTGCACTTAATGGATAGCAAGATATTGATAATTATTCTCATTTATAGTTATTGTTCACTAACCTCTCGTGTGGTATCATATTTTCAGCAGTTAGAGTTTTCTAACTACATACACGCTATTATTTTATATTACAGAAAATGGAGGAAAAACTATATGCGTAAAAGATTAATCGGGAAAGCTTTTGCTATCGCTATGAGTGGTGCAATGGTTTTAACTGCGACTCCTGTGACAGCGAATATCTTTAATGTTGCTCATATTGTTAAGGCTGATAATGAGCAATCTGATGAATATGTTTATTGCTATGCTGGCCTTACATGGAATGAGTATTGGGCATCTGAGGGTGTTTATGCTGCCGGTAATGACAGCTCTTCTGATGCATTAGATAGTCATAGTGAACTTGATAATGGTGGATACGATGCTGTTACTCGTGCTACAACAAACCATGGTCTTCATAGAGGAAGTTTTCAGTGTATCACAACGATCTATACAACCGATGGAAGTGCTTATCAGATTTCTAACTGGGAACAGGTAAAAGACTCTGCTGGTAAAGTAACAGCCACTTATTTACATCTAAAAGACGTGGAAGGAAGAGTTACTTTTAACAAAGGAACTCTAACATTTGCTGATAATTCCACAAAAAAAATGGATCACTATAGTGTTTCTGGAATCAAATATGTTCCTGTAAAAGTAAAGGCTTCTGATTACAACGATTTCAAAGCAAAATACTCTGTTGTTGAAAACAATGGTACATTGATCGGTGGATATGCAGAAGGTGTTTTAAGTTCTTATGAAGCATCTGCAAATGTAACAGCAAATACAAATGGATTAAAGGAAGCGGTCAAAGGTTCTGACGGTTCCTTCTCTTTCAAAGCCAGAATAACTGGTACTGACTCTGGTATTAAAGATCAGACATTACAGAAAGCTGTAAAGATCACTCCAACTGTAAAAGCTGCTTCTGGATCATATGGAGAATTTCTTCGTGTAGATCTAAATGGAGATGACTATGGTGCTTTAGGTGACAAGATGCAGGCTGTTAAATGGACATACTACGGAAATGACAGCACTCGTACAAAAGCTTTAGCTTCTTATGGAACAAAATTTGCAGCTGATAACTGGATGCATAAATCTAATGGAATCCAGCTTGGATTAACAGATTCTATTCGCTGCCAGTTACCTGAAAATACAGATGGTACAGGTTATTGGAGTTTAACAGTTTATGCTCTTGGTTACGAGGATTATACAGTTAACTTTGAAGCTACAAAAGACAATATTGTTTCCAAAAAGGCTCTTGCAAGCGACGAAGAAAAAGCTTCTCTTCAGAAATTAGTAACAGAAGCTGAATCTTTGAAGAAAGATTCCTATGTTGATAGTTCTAACAAGCAAACTGCATTTGCTAATCTTCAGACTGAACTAGATGAAACAAAAGATTTACTTAACAAAAAGGATTTAAGTTCTGCAGAGGTTAGTGAGCAGATCACTCATTTAACAGAAGCGATCAATGCAGTCAAAGCTTTAAAAACAAAAGATGCTGCAACTACTACTGTTGCACCTTCTACAACAAAACCAGCAGCTACAACTACTGCAACAAACACAACTACTGTGAAAGCTCCTGCAAAGACAACTGTGAAATTAAGCAAGGCTAAGAAGACTTCTATTAAAGTGTCTTGGAAGAAAGTTTCCGGAGTTGCTGCTTACCAGATTCAGTACAGCACATCTAAGAACTTTAAGAAAGCAAAAACTGTCAAAGTTTCTGCAAAATCAACTTCTAAAGTCTTAAAGAAGCTGAAAAAGAATAAGAAATATTATGTAAGAGTTCGAAGCTATAAAGTAACAAAAGTAAACAACAAATCTAAGAATATTTACTCTGCTTGGTCTGCTAAGAAAGCTTTAAAAACTAAGAAGAAATAATCTCTCTTAAATAATATCAATTACATCTCAATCTTAAAATTATTAAATAAAATAGGAACTGCATTTGGTCTGCGGTTCCTATTTTATTACTTATTCTATGTTTCTTTTTTACCGTTGATAAATTGATGGTATTCTATTTTGAAAATCATTTAATGATAATCCCATAGATTTCATCAACTGATAACTCTGGATTTTGTTTGATCATTTCGTAAATCGGCTGAACAAATTCTATACTTTCCATAAGATCATCTATTATCTTCTCCATAGAATCTCCTCTTTGGGATTTTCTTTGAATGAGTAGAATTTTATTCTTGATTTCTCCTTTGATTTCTCCTTCTCTTCTTCCTTCTATCCTTCCTTTTTCTTCTAATTCCTCTAGCGCCTTGCACATATTCATCCTTCCTCCTTCTTTCTCTAGCTTTATTGCATCATCAATCAATTTCTGTGATTCTGTAATCGCACCAATTACTAATCCCAGTTCTGAAGGTATTAATTGCTCTTTGTATATATCATTAATTTTATCATATCTTTTATCATAAATGAATCTACTGATATCAAAAACTGTACTGACATCTAAATTCTGAAATTTCAGATATTCGCTGTTTCTTACCTCTATAAGATTCATCTTATAATCTGATACTAACGCTTGAAATCTTTCTGGTACTTTCAACATGTCTATCAATGAACGAGGGCCATCCCATTCTTTTTCGCCATAATAAATGCAGATTGTAATCATTGGATGTAAACGATCCTCTGCTGTTAGCCCTGATAAAAATTCATCTGAATTTCTCCAATTCTTTTGCTTTTTATTTTGGACTGCTAATTCATTGTATTCTTTTAAATAAGAAAATGCATCTCCTACCATGTGACGCAATGGCATTGCATAATGAACTTTCTGTTGATTTTCAATTCCTAGAATTACAAAATCAATACCAAATGCTGTTTTTTTAACTACATCTAAGACTTTCTGTATCGTTTCTGCATGCCCGTTAAATTGAAGCAATGATGAAATATCCGTATCTACTTCTGTCAGATCATTAGGTTTTAACACCTGCTCTCCATCAAATATACAAGCATTAAATAAATCTGCAAATCTACTATTATCTTTCCAGAAATTTTTTAAAATATGATCTGCTTTTATATGATTCTTTATTTTCTTTTGCTGTGCCATTTGAACTGATTCCCTCCCATCCTGTTATATATCCGTATATTTTTCATGTTTTTAATATACTATATTTATTTCATATTTTCAATACTTGATATTTACAATTCAACCAATACACTTTTTGCTGTGAATGAAGATTTCAAATATATAAGAAAAAGGAGCCATAAAATAAACTTTCTAATCTCTAAGATTGCGTTTATTTTATGGCTCTTACTATTACCCTTGTGCTAAATTTTCTTGTAATAATTCCGTCTATCTAAAATATTTATCCAGAATCTGGCGTTCTCCTTCATTGTCATTGATGTCTGTGACAATATCTGCTGCCTCTTTTACTTCATCTGCGGCATTGCCCATGGCGACTCCAAGTCCTGCATATCTGATCATATCGATATCGTTGAAATTATCACCAAATGCCATTATCTCTTCTTGTTTTACATGAAAATGGTCTTTTAACATATGGATTGCATCGGATTTGGATGCTTTCATGGACATGATCTCTAAATAGGTATCTTTGGATCGATAAATTCTGATCTGTGGGAATTCTTTTACTAACTGTTGTTCCAACGCTGCAATATCTTCTTTATCTCCCATGCATAACACCTTGTGTACTTCTTTGTAGACTTCTTCATCTTCAAAAGGCACTTCTTGTGGAATCACGCCTGTGATATCACTTTCCTGCGCTGCCCAATATTCTTTTTTATCTTTTACCAGCCATTCATCGTTTGTGTAAATGTTAACCGAAATCTTTGGATTCAATTCATAGACTCTTCTGCATAACTTCATGGCAACTTCTTGTGGCATTGCCACACTGTAGATTGGATGGTCTTCTTCATCAACAACTAAAGCTCCGCTGTAGCAGATCATTGGACTCTTCGCCTCTAATTCTGCTCTGATAGCTGTCATGCCTTTGGGCATTCTTGCGGATACTAAGACGTATGGGATTCCATTTTGGTTGATCTGTTTTATTTTTTTTCTTGTATTTTCTGGTATCTGATGTTTTGAATTTAATAATGTTCCATCAATATCACTAAATACTGCTTTATATTTTTTCATTATGTCTGCATCCTTTCGTTTCTCTGCTTTGTTGTCTATTTCTTCCATTATTATAAAGCAAGAAAAGCCATCTGGCGAGAGTGAAATATCCCAGATGGCTTTTCATTTTTAATTTGCTTTCACTGACTTCGCATTAGAATATGCTCCGTATACTTTCTGATTTGTTGAATCATAGTAGTAATAGCGAACCTGTACATAATATTTCTTGCCTTTTTTTAGACCTGTTTTTGTATAAACATTTTTCGCTAAACCTGTTGTTTTGTATTTTGCAGATTTCATCTTTTTGCTTGTAGAATAACGGAATCTAAATCCTCGTTTTTCTCCATATTTGTTGACAGATTGTGTTGATCTTGCTACAAATCCTACACCTTTTCCTGCTTTGGATCTGACAGATAATGAACCCGCTTTTCCAACTGTTACTTTAACAAATTTAGCTGTTAATGTAATATTCTTGTCGCTTTCTGGCATCTTTGTAACAATTTTTCCATTGTATGTCCATCCTGCAAATACATAACCTTTCTTACCAGCTGCTTTATATTTTGCTTTGTTCCATGCTGGCAGAGTATCTCCTGCTTTCACATCTTTGATCGTTGTGACAGTCTTTCCTGCATTACCTTTTAGTGTTGCTGTAATGGAAACTTTTGGAGTTTCTACTTCTTTTTCTTTTACAGTTACCTGAGTCTTGTATGTGTAACTTCTTCCAAAAGTTGTAACCTGCGTTTCAATCTGTGTTGTTCCAGCTTTCTTTGCTGTGATGTTACCATCTTCATCTACATCTGCGATCGTTTTGTCCAAAGATTTGTATTTGATGATGTTGAAACTGTTGTCCTCGATATTGGAAACATCAATTGCGACTTTCTCGCCTTCTGTTAATGCAAGTTTATCAGAAACTGTTGGAACTTTCACTTCTAATGGTGTGACTTTCATATTCTGGAATGTTACTTTTCCATTGAATACATTAAATCCAACATATCTTCCTTCTTTGTAATTATTCTCAACTTTTGCATCTCTTACATTCAGTACCATCTTGTCCCCAATATACACTTTATACTGGTTACCTTTTACTACAACTTTGAAATGATATTTCTGTCCTTCGCTTAAGTTGTAATTTCCATCTTTTCCGATGTCTCCGGTTCCGCCTCCAAATGTAAAGATTCTTGCTGTACTACCTTTTCTTTGTGTGTCTACATTAGCTGCATATGCACTAGTAGAATCTGGGTTCTGTCCACGGAATAATAATGCAAATGCCTGTCCACTGTGATAAACAACATCTGATTCAAAAATATAATCATCTGAACTGATCTTTGTTCCTGACATTAAGAATGCGTCTCCACTGGCTTCTCCTGTACAACTGTTAGAATTCTCACTGATCGTCCATTTACCACCGTGTTGTTTCCAGTCACTAAGTGAAATACCATCGTCTGCTGCTGAAACAAATATATCAATACTTCTTGATAATCCATTTGCTGTTGTTGCTGTAACAGTGACACTTCCTTCTTTTAGTGCTTCTAACTGAAGTTCATCATCTTCTGTTTTAACAACTTTAACTTTATTACTTTTGTTATTACTTACTTTCCATGTTACTTTCTGATCTGCTTTCATTGGAGAGATTGCAGCATTTACACTAATCTTATCTCCGACATTATATTCTCCACTTCCAGAGTCTGTACTGATATATAGATCTGTTGCTGTGTTTGCATCTATGATCTTATTTTCCCAGATACTCTTCATTGGATAAACTGTGATATTTCCTGTTGTTTCTCCACCTTCAGAATATACTTCCATTCCTGTACTACTGACAGATGGGAATACTGCTAATGCTCCTGTAACCTGTCCATCTTGTCCATATACTTCAACACTTGATTCATCAACAAAGATATCTAATTTTACTTTTCCATCTTTCTCCGTGACGATCGCATCGGATACGATGTTCTTTGTCTGCTGTCCCGCTGGATGTGTACCAGATTTTTCTCCATTGATGGATACTTTCTTTGTTTCTGTATTATAAGATACAACTGTTTCCTGACTTCCAGATTTGTTTGTTCTTAATTTGAATCCAACTTCTTTTGTTCCTGCCTGTGGTGTAAGTTCTGCGCCAACTTCATATTGTCCTGCTTTGACTCCTGATAACAGATTTTCGCTGTTTTCTGTCTTCTTTGGAATCGTAACATTTTCAAGTTTGGTTGCTGCTTCGTTGACACGTAATTTCTTGTATTCGTCAATTGGTGTCTGAACTAGTTTATACTTACCATCAATCTTCTTCACATTTAATTCTGTCTGAAGATTAAAGAATCCATTGTATCCCCACTGTCCAGTCACTTTATCAACGTTATTGCAGTATCCATCAGCCCATGTACTTGCCCAGTTGATCATGATTCTTCGGTTTTCTGGTTTTCCATTGGTTGTTTCCCCATTACCAATATAATATGTCATTGCTGCATAAGAATGAGGTCCAAAGTTCATGACATAACGGTCGCTGTCTTTATCCTGTACAAATGTCCAATGTCCATCAATCTTCTTGAGATCACCGATGCGATAATAACGTCCTCCTTCACTGATAACCCATTTTGTTGTTCCATCATCTGCTGTTAAAGGATACATATCAGGACATTCTGTTTCAACTCTTAATCCTGCTGGATTACCGATATCATCACTTCCTTTATATGTACTTTCAATATTCCAATGAATCAGATCATCAGAAGAATAAATTCTTAAGATTCCTCCCGCTAATACCATAAACCATTTTCCATCGTGGCGGAATACTTTTGGATCACGGAATGCTGTATCTTTTAGATGATCTTCATCCCATTTTAAGATTGGATTTCCTTTATATTTTGTCCATGTTCTTCCGTTATCTTTGCTATATGCGATGCACTGATCCTGTCCTCTGTGGCCATTTAATTCATTGTTCTGTGTATAGAGTGCGATAAGTCCACCTTTTCCAGGTCCTTTTTCATCTCCAAATAAACCGGATGTATTCTCATCATCTACAACACCACATCCAGAGAACATTGCTCCATTATCTTCCTGATAATTTAATGGTCTTGGCAATTCTTCCCAGTGGATCAGATCTTTAGAAACTGCATGTCCCCATTCTAACTCTCCCCATGTCGTTCTTGCCTGATTATGCTGGAAGAATAAATGCCATTCTCCCTTATAATAAAGCATTCCGTTTGGGTCATTGCTCCATCCCATTGCCTGTGAAAAATGATATTGTGGTCTGGTTGGAACTGTATATGCTGAACCATCTACATTTCTTAATACATGTAATGTTGTAGTTTCTACTGCACCATTTGTACTTGTCACTGTGATAGGAATTTCCTGAGATCCAATCTTTAATGATACTTCTGTTGCTTTTCCATTTTCTGCTTTTTGTTCACCGATCGTCACTGTTCCATTATCACTTACAGTTGGTGTGATAGATAATTTATCAACTGTATTAGGCACTGTGATCGCATAATCATTTGTATCCTGTGTATATTTCTTATCTAAGTCGCCACCTGTTACCTGTAAATTTGTTAAATGTGCTGTTGCTTTTGGAATCGCGATATCTTCTACAGAAAAATCAGATGCTGTCATTGTTTCATTGAAGGAAATAAGACCAACCTTTCCTTCAAAAATCGTATCTGTGATCTCCATACTGATGACTTTTACACCATTGATCTTAACTGTCAAATGACGTTGTTTTACAGAAATGTCAAAATCATAAGTATCTTTATTTTTTAATTCATCAAATACTTTTTCTTTCTGAAGATCGTTGTTGTGTCCTCCTTGGAAACAGATCAAACGTACGGCTCCAGTAGATGGAGTAACATTGGCTACTACAGAACCTTTCTTTGGATCTTTTGCTTCCTTTGCTCCCATAATCACACCGACAGCTCCGTCTTCTTCTCCTTGTGTCAGTTTTGCTTTGACCGCATAATTATCTTCTTTTTTGATGTTTGTGATACCGATATTATCACCAGCTCCTGATAACTGGATCTTATCATTGTCTACTTTTCCATTCCCTGTAAATGTCCAATCTATCGCCTGCTGCTGTAATTGTGCTGCATTTACAGTTACATGATTGTATGCTGTTACTGGTGCGATAGAAGTGACACTGACTACACTTGCCATCATTATTGCTACTAATCTTGGGCTAACTTTCCTCATATTTTTTCCCTTTCTTTGTAGAAAAAAGGACGATCTAACTATAATCGTCCTTTTTCACTCAAAAAACAATAGTTCTATGCTTAGGCTTTCACTAATTGTAATATCTTGTCTACGTTTGCTCTTCCTCGCTTAATACCAAGTCCTATGACAACACAAAGTATCACACTGATGATCGTAATGATCACTCCAGCTACACCAAATACTGTAAATGGCATTTTACTTTGGGCACCTAGTCCCCAATACGCAAGTATGATTCCGATAGAAGATAGAATAATGAGATTGCGAATCCATTTTTTGAGGTTATTAAGCATTTGTGTCTGAAATTCAATTTCTTTTAACTGCTGTGCTCTTGTTTGTGTTGTCATAATATACTTCCTTTCTTAGTATTTTAATTCTGGGTTAAAGAATCCGATCATAACTCCGATAAATGCTACAACTACTAAGATCAACATTGTAACAACTGGAGATACTTTTTTCTTTGACATTAACCACCAACAGAAGATTACAAAAGCTGCTGTTAAGAATCCTGGATATACTCCGTCTAACTGCTTCTGAAGATTTAAGAATTCTTTTCCTGCACTGTTTACGAGATGGAATGATGTTTTTACTGATACCCATGTTGCTGCTACAGATCCAACAACCATTGTTCCTAACATAACGATTGCTTCACGGATCGCGGTTGCTTGCTCACCAACCAGGATATCTACGGCTTTTCCACCCAGTTCATATCCTTTGAAGTATAAGAACTTCATTCCAAATGCCATGATCAAGTTCCATGCTACGATATAGAAGATTGGTCCTACGACAGATCCACCTGTTGATAATCCCAGTGCGATACCAAGTAAGATAGGAATTAATGTACCTACAACTAAGGAATCACCAATACCTGCTAAAGGTCCCATAAGACCGGCACGGATACCATTGATCGCTCCTGCATCGATATCTTCATTTCCATTTGCTTTTGCTTCCTCAAGACCAGCTGTGATACCTACGATGATAGATCCAACCTGTGGTTCTGTATTAAAGAAAGCTGTGTATGTATTCATTGCTTCTTTCTGTTCTTCTTTTGTATCATATAACTCTTCTACCAATGGAAGCATTGCACACAGATAACCAAATGTCTGCATATGTTCCTGAGAGAAACATGTTAAGTTTCCATAAGCCCAGTTACGGAATGATTTATTTAACGCTTTTTTAGATAGTTTTTTCTCTGCCATATTAAATATCCTCCTCGTCATCATCGTCAAAGGAACCGCCAGAAGCTAAGGCTGCTTCTTTTGCTCTGATTCCTACCATTTTAATGTTGTAGTAAATAATTGCGAACATTGCTGCTACAACTGTTACTGATACAAGGTTTAATCCCATACTTGCTGCTAATGTAAATCCGAAGAAGAATGGTATAAAGTCAACTGCTTTTGTTACTACCTGTTTTAATAAGATCGCAATACCTACGCAAGGAAGTAAGCTACCTACTGTAAACAGTGTTTTCATTGCAATTCCATCCATTGGTAATGTTGTTTTGATCGCTTCTACAACTGGAACTCCTAATTTACACATTACAACTGCTGGTAAGAAGCTGCAGATGATATGAGAAATCCATGGAAGAACCATATCTACAACGTATAATCTCTTGAATTCACCTTTTTCAACGGCCTGCCATCCAATGTGCTGCCATACAAGGTTGATCGTTGCTGTTCCATAGAATAATACTGTACCGATTGTTCCTACCATTGCTCCAAATGATGTTGCCATGGAGATACCTTTTGCTGATGCAGGATCTAATCCGTATGAATTTAATGCTAACATTGCCAGTGGAATACCGATATAAGATACGGCACGAACGTCTGCTGATACAGTTCCTCCTGGTGTAACCAATGCGATATATACAACCTGCATTGCCGCACCGACTAAAATACCTGCCTGAATATCTCCAAGTACGATACCACAGACAAGACCTGCAACTAATGGTCTTCCTAATGTGTAGTTACCAATGGTTGTACCTCCCATACCAGGCATACTGGATAAGCAGGCAAAAATACCTAAAATGATTGCTTGTAACCAACTAATTGTCATAATAGTTTCTCCTCTCTATTGGTTTTTTAGTTAAATCCAAACTGACCTCTGAATTTGTCCCATGTTCCGATGGACGCTTCTTTGATCAGTGCGAATTCGATTTCATAACCAGCTTTGCTGATCGCTTCTAAAGCTTCTGCTTCTTCCTGTGTAATAGATTGGTTATTACCAAGTTTGACAGCTCCTGGTCTGTCATTACATGGTCCTACGATTACTTTCTTTACATCACTTGGAACAAATCCATCATCCACTAAGATCTTCTTCATCTGGATTGGATCTTTTGTGATCAGGAAGTAATTGTCTTTGCTGTCTAATACTTTCTGGTTTTTCTTTTTCCATGCTTCATATGTCCAAACAAATGTTTTCTTTGTGCTGGCACTCTTGTATGCCATCTTAAGTGCATCTGTTGTTGCTGCTTTGTCGTTCACTGCGATCAGCCCATCGCATGGATACTCTAGTGACCAACGTGTTACTGTCTGACCATGGATCATACGGTCATCAATTCTTAAAAATGAAACTGACATATTTCTTTCCTCCTTAAAATTTAAATATCGTCTTCTTCATCATCGTTTGCTGATGTCATAACAAATTCTTTAACTGCATCTTTTGCCTCATTGATCAAGCTGTCTTTTAGCATGTCTGTGTCTACGCCGTCTTTCATTAATGTTGCTGTCAATGCCATTGCCAGGTTCATTCCACCAAAGATCACTGTCTGACCGATCAGTCCTTTGTTTGATACCTGTTCAATTGCATTTGTAAGAGGTGATCCACCCACAATGTCACCAAGAAGAATGATCTCATCGTCTGCTGTGATCTTGCTGATCGCATTGCTAAATTTCTCTGCAAATTCATCAGCACTCATTCCGTCCTCTAATCCGACGCTGATCACGTCTTCTCTTTCTCCACCAGCTAACATCTTAAGTACACTGTGAAGTCCTGGTGCAAATGTTCCGTGGCTAACTAATACTACGTATTTCATCCTCTTCTCCTTTCTTTTTTCCTATCTCTTATTTACAAGCTTATTCTACCAATCACGCAAAAAAAGGACATCTGTAAATTGTCATGACTTTCAATTTACAAATGTCCCTTTTTATGTGACAAATGTCATATTTGTGTTTTGTTTGTTTTGATCTTCTTATTATTACTGATTTAAAATCTTATCAATCTCTTGTTTTAGTTTTAAGATATTCGTGTCAAATTCCTCTTCATCTGTAAGAATCCTTGTCATCTCACTGTCAATCTTTTGATAAGCTTCATTGTATTTTCGAAATTTTGGGGGCTGCATGGCATTGTCCATCAGTTCATCTAACAGTTTCATTTTATCTGTCATATTTTCTCCCATGCTTTTTTCTAACACCCTCTGTGCTTGTTTTGAATTCGTCACAGCTTTTAATGGTGAAATACCTTGGCGATACTGAAAGATCTTCTGCTGTGTCTTCGTTTCATAGCATAATTTCTTTAAAAACTGCCATGCCATATCTCCATGTTTCGTCCGATTACTCATTCCCATCAGAAGATTATCTACCTGTGTCTTATTTTCTCCATCTGGTCCGGAAGGGAGTCTGATACAGTCCCATTTAAAATCAAAGTATTTGTTAATCTTCCATGGATATGGCTTATATGTTCGAAATTCTGAAAATGTCATGGGACGGAATGCAATATTTCCTGAGTCAAAATCATCTGAGGTTAGATCTCGAAATGATGATATTCTTTCAATCTTCTTTGTAAACAGAATTGCATTTTCAATTGGTTTAGATGACAGATTACATTTTGTTCCACTTTGATTAAATAAGTTTCCGCCATTACTTAACGTGGCATCATTCCATTTATAATCATACACACCAAATTGGTCTAATCGTCCATCTCCATCGGTATCTTTGGTTACTTTTTGACAGATCGTGTAAAAATCATTCCACGTCCAGTGATTTCCAGGCATTTTAATATGTTCTTTTTTTAGCAATGTTTTATTGACGAGCATCAATGTTGGTACACTTTCGTATGGCAGGGCGTATTGCGTTCCCTTATAAGTTCCTGCATCGTAACTCCCTTTATAATAGTTACTTTTTTTGAACGCTTTATCGACTTGAACATATGAATCTAATTTCTTCAACATTCCTACAGATGAAAATGTGCTAAAATCTTCTGGCAAGACCATAAAAACATCTGGAAGCTTTCCTTTGAGTGCCTTTTGTGACAACCATTCTGAATAATCATCTTTCATCACACCACTTTCGTATTTGATCGTGATATTTGGATATTCTTTTTCAAATTCTTTGATCACCTGATCGATCATTTGATAGCAATTATCATCTGGAACACCCCACTGGTTTCCTGCAAACATTCCAAAGGTTAAAACAATTTTTTGTTGTTTGGGATAAATCACAAATCCAATAGATAACAGGCTTATGACCAATCCAACTGCAATCAGTCGTTTCCACCATTTTTCTAGTTTTTGTTTCATCTATCTTCTCCCGTATTTCGCTGATCCTGATTGTACTTCCCAGATTGCAAGCTGAGTTCTATCTCTTAAATCTAGTTTATTTAAGATCGTGCTGAGATAATTTCGTACTGTTCCTTCGGACAGGCTTAACTCGGCTGAGATTTCTTTATTCGACAACCCTCTTCCGACTAATTTAATGATCTCCCATTCTGCTTCTGTGATTTCTTCTACATTCTGTGCATGAATCGATGTATCATAATTGCTTTGTGCCATTTCAGAAAAGAAATCAACCACTTTTGTCGCTACCTCTGGATTGATCATGGCTCCGCCACTATGAACTGTCTTGATTGCTTTTTCTAATTCGTCCATAGAGATTCCTTTTAACAGATAACCGCTTGCTCCATGTTTTAATGCATTGTATACATACTCATCATCATCAAACGTTGTTAAAATAATGATCTTTATATCTGGATATTGTTCTTTGATGATCTGTGTGCATTGTACTCCATCCATCTCTGGCATACGCACATCCATTAAAATAACATCCGGCTTGTTTTTCCTGACTTCCTGAATCACTTCTCTTCCATCTTTGGCGCTTGCCGTAACTTCGATTCCTTCTTTCATCTCAAGTACAATCTGTAAACTCTGTCTGATCAGTTCCTGATCATCTGCTATCATTACTTTAATCATAGTTTCTCACCCCATCTGATCGGTATTCTGGCTGTGACTTTAAATCCATCACTTCCATCATATTCTACGGTTCCTTTTAACATTTTAATTCTCTCTTCAATATGGATCAGCCCAAATCCTGTATGAATCTCTTCGCATCCGATTCCATTGTCTTTAATCTCTAGATTAAGCCACTTATCTTCCTTCCATAAGTTTACATCAATCTGCTTTGCTTTTCCATGCCGGATTGCATTCGTGATACTTTCCTGTACTACACGATAGATCATATCTTCTTCGTCTTGATTAAATTTCAGTACTTCTACCTGACAATCATAATTGATCTTGACATCCGATACCTGCATGGTCTCATTGATCATCTTTTCTAAAGCTTCTTGCAATCCACTATGCTCTAAGGCATCTGGTCTTAATTTATTGACCGATCTTCGAATATCTTTAATTCCTTGCCTTGCAACCTGTGATATTTTGTTTAATTGTTCTTTTGTTGCATCTACAGAAAAATCGATCATCGCGATACATGCGTCAATTCCTGCTGATAATCCAGTCATCGTATGCCCCAATGTGTCATGGATCTCTCTGGCAATTCGATTTCGTTCTCTTGTCTCTGCCATCTTCTCTGTCATCTCAGAGTAGTCCTTTAATTGTTCATTCATTTCTTTTAAGCGCATATTGGCTGTCTGAAGTTGAAGATTTAACAAACCGATCCTTGCATTCTCTTTCATCTGATTTCTCATCAAAATGATCATGTATGCAATAAACGCGATCGCATTCAATGCAACTAGTATATTTCTTGTTCCTTGGATCATCATACTAACTTTTGCTGGATATACATCCAAAAATTGTTGAAATGATATCATATTTGTAAATATCGAAATAATATCATAATCTGAGAATAAATACATCATTCCCATGATCACAAAGAAAATCCCTCTGGTATGTTTATCTTTGATATCTGTTACAATATCTGCAATAACCAGAAGAATAATTCCGTTATAATTTACATAAACAAACTTAATAATGATCAAACATATTACGATCTCTGCTACATATAAAATAACAGCTACTTTTTGCTTTTTTCTTTGTTTTCTTCTGATTTCTATAATACATAGTAATAAAAAGAAAGCGATGAATATCAATACTGTTGACATCACTGGTTCGTTTGGGAGATATGTGATATTCTCTAAAAAATTCCTTGCTCCAAAATCACGATTGATCTTATTTAATGTCAAAATGAAAACCGCAGAAAGAAAGGATAAAATGATAAAATTTATGACTCCCATCAGAATCTTAATATAATATAAATTTTGATTTTTTCGATCCATATCAGTCCCTCTTTACTGCCAACGGCTAATGTCAATCTGCTCTACATTTTTTTTTGTTATCATTTGAACAGAGATGATCTTTTTCTTCGCTACTTTCTCCCCTTGCAGAATCTGGTATGCCGCATTGACCGCTGTGTCTGCCATCTGTTTGGGAGACTGTGCCGCTGTTCCTGTCATCATACCTTCTTTGATCAGCTTTTTCCCTTCTGGCGAACCATCGATTCCGTATACAAGAACCCCTTCTCTTGCACCCTTGCTGTCAAGAGCCGCCAAAGCTCCCATCGCCGCTGGGTCATTTAATCCCATGACAATATCTATGTTCTGGTATTCTTCGATAATCTTATCTACCTTAGGAAGTGCACGTTCAATCTGTCCTTGGGTATCTGCAGATGCAAGGATCTTATAGTTTTTATTGTTCTTGATCGTATCTAAAAATCCATTGATACGATCTACCGCAGATTTTGCTGCATTATGTGTTAACAAGATGATATTCGCCTGATCTTTTTGCTTCATCATTTCCTTGGCACATAAAACGCCTGCCTTGTAGTTGTCTGACACGATCGTCATTGCGACGAGATCATTTCTGTAAACCTGTGAGTCGATAACGATCACAGGAATCTTCGCTTTCTTTGCTGCTACAAGTCCTGGTTCTACTGCTTTCCAGTCTACTGGATTTAGAAAAATCGCATCTACTTTTCGTTTGACCAACTGTTTAATCTGTTCATTCTGCTTCTTCTGATCGAGTGCTGGATCTAATGTGATCATCTGGTCCCCATTCTTCTCAACCTGCATCCGAATCTGGTTATTAACTATCTTATAGAATTCATTATTCATCGTCATATAAGTTGCACCGAATAATTTTTTTCTTGTGTTATACTTTGTCAAATAGTTTGAAAATACACAGACATAAATTCCAATAAAAAAAGCAAAAACTGTGATTCCTGCTAAAGCGACAATCCTATTGGTTAGATTTTTTTTTGATTGTTGGTTCATATTCGTTTACTCCTCAGTTAACATAAAATCATCGCTGCTCATTAAGTGTCCGCTATGTGCGAATCGAGCGAGAGCGCGTTTCCAGATAGCTTTTATTTCTCTACAACCAAGCCGTTGGACTAGCATCACTAGGCATTCGTAGATCTCCACGAGGTGATACCGCCACACTACCTACCTTAGGTCCGTCTGGCAGACATGAACGTTTAAACTGCTGGCTGAAGAATCTCCAGTAAAATTTATCCAGCCATTTCTTGATCGTTTCATCATCATATACACCGTCAAATGTTAATTTTGCCATGCGGTATAGTTTAGCTTTTGGGAATCCAAATCGTAACATATAATATAAGAAGAAATCATGCAGTTCGTATGGTCCGACTAAGTCTTCTGTCTTCTGTGAGATGACTCCATCAACTGGTGGCAATAATTCTGGGCTGACTGGTGTGTCTAGGACATCCATCAGTACTTCTGATAATTTCTTATTCTCTGTTGTCTCTGCATAGTAAAGTACAAGGTAACGAACTAATGTCTTTGGTACGGAGCAGTTTACTGCATACATAGACATATGATCCCCGTTGTATGTTGCCCATCCGAGTGCCAGTTCTGACATATCTCCTGTTCCGATGACCATACCATTGTACTGGTTTGCCATGTCCATCAGAATCTGGGTTCTTTCTCTTGCCTGAGAGTTTTCGTAAGTTACATCATGGTTATTTTCATCATGTCCGATATCTGCAAAATGCTGGCGGACTGCTTTTTCGATTCTTACTTCTTTGAGTGTCGCTCCTAATTCTTTGATCAGGGATACGGCATTCTGGTAAGTTCTGTCTGTTGTTCCAAAGCATGGCATTGTCACACAGATCAGATTTTCTCTTGGAATATCTAACAAATCGAAAGCTCTTGCTGTAACTAAGACTGCTAATGTAGAATCCAATCCACCTGAAATTCCTACGACTGCATGTTTGCAGTTTGTGTGTTCCAGACGTTTCTTAAGTCCCATAGACTGTAAAGATAAGATTTCATCGCATCGTTTATCTCTTTCATCTTGATTATCTGGTACAAATGGTGCTTTCGGGAATGTTCTTGTGATCTTGTTTTCTTTGACTTCTAGTGAAAATTCCTGTTCAAAATAATCATCTGTTTGGCCTCCTGGGAAAGAAGTCATCTTTCTTCGTTCTGCTGCCAATTTCTGCACATCGATATCTGCATAGATAATCTCATTTGTAAATCGTTTTGCTTCTGCTAAAACTGAACCATTTTCACAGATGAGATGGTGTCCACTGTATACAACATCCTGTGTGGATTCTCCTTCTCCTGCATCAGCATAGATATAAGCCGCTAACAATCTTGCTGACTGATTTGATACAAGGCTTCTTCGATAAGATTCTTTTGTTGTTGTCTCTACACTTGCAGATGGATTACAGATCACCGTTGCTCCTGCCATTGCGTGATATGTGCTTGGTGGAAGTGGTACCCAGAGATCTTCACAGATTTCACATGCTACCACAAGTTCTGGAATCTCTTTGCATTTGAATAACTGATTCACGGCTACATTTACATAACCAAATTCTTCTCCAAACCAAAGATCTTCTTCTAATCCTTCTCCAGATGTAAAATGACGTAATTCATAAAATTCTGAATAGTTTGGTAAATGTGTTTTTGGCACGATTCCTAAAATACTGCCATCACTGATCACAACCGCACAGTTATATAATTTTTGTTTTATAACGATCGGACATCCTACAACAACTAACATACTCTTATTTTCAGTTGCTTTCACAATTCTTAAAAGCTGATTTTTACATTCTGTTAAAAGTGGCTGCTGCAAGAATAGATCACCACATGTATATCCACTGATCGTTAATTCAGAAAATACCAGAATACTTGCTCCATTTTTTTCTGTCTCATCGATGATCTTTAAAATTTCTTCTGTATTGTATGCAGGATCTGCCACTTTGATCTTTGGTGTTGCGGCTGCAACTTTGATAAATCCATCTTTCATTTTGTATACCTCAATTAAATATATGCAGGGGCCAGGTTTGATCACCTGACCCCTTATAAATCTCTTTGTATTATTCTTCTTCCATGTTACTTAATTTTGCTGCCTGATCTGCTGCTGTTAAGCTGTCGATCAATTCATCTAAATCACCGTTCATGATAGAATCTAATTTGTGAAGTGTCAGCTTGATTCTGTGATCTGTAACACGACCCTGTGGATAATTGTATGTTCTGATCTTTTCAGAACGGTCTCCTGTACCGATCTGGCTCTTTCTCTTTGCTGCTTCTTCATCGTGTGCTTTCTGCTGCTCTAATTCATACAGACGGGAACGTAATACTTTTAATGCTTTATCCTTATTCTTTAACTGGGATTTCTCATCCTGACAGGATACAACGATTCCTGTTGGGATATGTGTTAAACGTACCGCAGAGTCTGTTGTATTGACACACTGTCCACCATTTCCTGATGCACGGAATACATCAAATTTACAATCATTCATATCGATCTCAACTTCCACATCTTCCACTTCTGGCATGATCGCTACTGTAATTGTAGATGTATGGATTCTTCCACCGGACTCTGTTGCCGGGATTCTCTGTACACGGTGTACACCGCTCTCGTACTTGAATCTTGAGTATGCACCCTGTCCGGATACCATGAATACAAGCTCCTTAAATCCACCGATCCCACTTTCGTTAAAACTTAATGTATTTACTTTCCAACGTTTGCTTTCTGCATAACTTCTGTACATACGGGCAACGTCAGCTACGAATAGTCCAGCTTCATCTCCACCAGCACCGGCACGCATCTCAACGATGATGTTCTTATCATCCATTGGATCTTTTGGAATTAAGAGGATCTTTAACTCTTCTTCTAATCTTTCTACATTTGCCTTGGATTCATTCAGTTCTTCCTTGGCAAGTTCTTTCATCTCTTCGTCTGTTTCTTCTTCTAAAAGCATTAAGCTGTCTTCGATATTCTGCTTCTGCGCTTTGTATTCTTTGTATTTTTCCACAATCGGTGTCAGATCATTCTGTTCTTTCATCAGATCACGGAAACGATTCTGGTTACTTGCTACATCTGGATCGTTTAATTCCTGTAATACAGTGTCCAGGCGATCTACTAAACCTTCTAACTTATCAAACATCTTATTCTCCTTCTCTTGCAAATCCAAAGACCAGCCGGTCTAATCCTGCCAAGTCTTTTTTTATCTCAACACAGTCAAAATCCTGTGCTTCCATCAAATTCTTCACTGCTTCTCCTTGATCATATCCGATCTCGAATGCAAGCATTCCATCTGGTTTTAAATAATTTTTCGCTTCTTTGATGATCTTCTTATAAAAATAAAGTCCATCTTCTTTCCCGTCAAGTGCTAACATCGGTTCATGGTCTTTCACTTCCGGCATTAACTTTCCACATTCTTCTGTTGTAATATATGGTGGATTGGAAATGATCAGATCATAGCTTCCTGTGACATTCTCAAAAAGGTCACTTTGAATAAATTTTACCATAGGTGCGAGATTTTCGCCATTAGCTTTTGCGATTTTTAATGCTTTTTCACTGATATCTGTCCCAATACATACTTCTGGATTTAAAATCAATGCCAGACTGATCGCAATACAGCCAGATCCTGTACAGATATCCAGTATCGTATCTGGTTTCTTTGACTGTTTTAACTGATCAAGCACTTCTTCCAATACTGTTTCTGTATCTGCTCTTGGAATCAGTACATCTGGTGTTACCTTAAATGTATATCCCATAAATTCCTGTGTTCCTAAAATATATTGCAGTGGAACATGTTCTTTCCTCTTCTGAATCAGTTCCTTATATCTTTCTTCCGCTTCTTTATCATTGATCTCATCGGTCATCCCAAACAGGTAGTCTTCCCTTGATATATGAAAACATTCGGAAAATAAATACCATGCATCACCGGATGCATTCTCAATCTGTGCTTCTTCTAATTCCTTTTGTCCATAGAGGACCCATTCTCTTCTATTCATCTTCTTTTTGTTCCCCTTTATGAAGATTTTCTAAATATTCTCTCCAATCGAAGACACCTTCCACCGATGCGATCGCAACTTCGATCATGGAGTGATCTGGTTCTTTCGTTGTCAGTCTCTGAAGTGCCAGTCCTGGTTTTGAAAATATCTGAACCAATGGGTGATCGCTGTTTCCTGCCAGCCGGATAAATTCATAGGAAACACCAGCTACCAATGGTAAAAATAATAATCTTAATACGATTCGTAACCAGATGGTATCCACTCTGATAAAGAAGAAAAATACCATACTGATGATCATAACGATAAAAATAAAACTTGTTCCACATCTTTTGTGTAATCTTGAAAAGTTATCCACATTTTCAGGAGTTAAAGGAACACCTGCTTCTAAACAGTTGATCGTTTTATGTTCTGCACCATGATACATGAAGACTCTCTTGATGTCTTCCATTCTTGAGATCAACACAATGTATCCAAGAAATATCGCTATTCGGATAATACCTTCCATAAATAAAATCACATATTCATTCCTGATCAGCTTTCCGAGTGCTTCGGATGCGATGTATGGAAGGATCATAAATAATCCGATGGAAATTGCCAGTGAAAATACCAGTACGATTCCCATGATGATCTTCTCTGCTTTCTCTCCAAGAATCTTTTCTAAGAGCTGTTCTGTCCTGCTCTCTGTTTGTTCTTCTTCGTCTTCGTAAAAAGATGCAGAATAATTCAGTGTCTTCATCCCGATCACCATAGATTCCAGGAAATTTGCCATTCCTCGAAAAACTGGTAATTGAAATAATGGATGTTTCTCTGCGAAGCTTACGCATTCTTCTACTTTCGTCTCTATCTTGCCATTGGGCTTTCGCACGGATACTGCATAACGATCCATATTCTTCATCATTACGCCTTCGATCACTGCCTGCCCGCCTATACGAACCGCCATTGTTGTCTCCTATATTTCTATGAGATTTTTCTCGTTACATAAAAAAAAGGTTGAGATTTCGATAACCTCAACCTGATTTCTTACTTTTCTACTTAACACCATATTTACGATTGAACTTATCAATACGTCCACGAGCCTGAGTAGCTTTCTGCTGTCCTGTGTAGAATGAATGACATTTTGAGCAGATTTCTACGTGGATATCTTCCTTTGTAGATCCTGTTACGAATTCGTTACCACAGTTGCATACTACTTTTGCCTGATAATAATTTGGATGGATTCCTTCACGCATGTTCTTTCACCTCTTCTAAAAAATTTGTTGGATTTTGCCAACATTTACATACTTTGACTTTCGTCATTTCTTGTTTTATAAACAGCTTTTTTATTCTATCACAATTTATTTGAAATTGCAATTACTTTTTTTATTTTCTTAATAATGATCGTTTGGTTAGTGCTACAAATTCTTTGTTGTTTTGGGTTCGTTTAAATAAATCTAACATCTGTTCCATAAATTCTTCCGAACGGTTTCCGGATAATTCTTTGTGAAGTGCTGTGACAACTTCTCTTTCATCTTTGGTAAGCAACAGCTCTTCTCTTCTTGTTCCTGATTTGGCAATATCAACCGCTGGGAAGATTCTTTTTTCTGCCAAGCGACGGTTTAAGACTAATTCCATATTACCTGTTCCCTTGAATTCTTCAAAGATCACGTCGTCCATCTTGCTTCCTGTCTCTACGAGTGCTGTGGCAAGGATGGTAAGACTTCCGCCTTCTCTCATATTTCTGGCTGCACCAAAAAATTTCTTCGGCATATAGAGAGCGGCTGGATCAAGTCCACCAGTTAATGTTCTTCCGCTTGGCGGTACTGTAAGGTTGTAAGCTCTTGCAAGTCTTGTGATACTATCTAATAAAATTACAACATCTTCTTTATGTTCTACGAGACGTTTTGCACGTTCTAATACCATCTCTGACACTCTCTTGTGGTGTTCTGGTAATTCATCAAATGTGGAATAAATAACTTCAACGTTCTTTCCTTCGATAGATTCTTTAAAATCTGTGACCTCTTCTGGTCGTTCATCGATCAATAATACGATTAATTTGATATCTTTATAATTCTGACTGATACTTTGTGCCATTTGTTTTAACAGTGTTGTCTTTCCTGTCTTTGGAGGAGATACGATCATTCCTCGCTGCCCTTTTCCAACGGGTGATAGCAGGTCAACCATTCGCATTGGTATGGATGATCTCTCTGTTTCCATTCCTAATCTTTCGTTAGGGAAGATTGGTGTCAGATCTTCAAAATGCTGTCTTCTCGCTGCCATTTCTGGCTTATATCCATTGACAGATTCTACGAATAATAAGGCACTGAATTTCTCACTCTGGGTTTTGATACGAATCGCTCCTGTTAAGATGTCTCCTGTTTTTAAATTGAATTTGCGGATCTGAGCCGGAGATACATAGATATCATTCTCCCCTGGAAGATAGTTTTCACATCGGATGAAACCATACCCATCTGGCATAACTTCCAGAATCCCATGTGCTTTTTCTCCGCTGTCCAGACTTTTTATATTCTTTGGAAATTCTTTCTGGTGATGTTTTCTTTCTTGATGCTCTGAATAAGATTGTTTTGGTTCACGTTGTATCTGCGGTTCTTCCTTTTGTTTTGATTGTTCCTGATCATAGTTTTCTAATACTTCGATCAGTTCTTTTTTCTTTAAGGTCGAAATACCCTTTATTTTTCTTTCTTTGGCAATTTCACGTAATTCAATTACCGACTTTTTTTCATATGTCATTCTATCTTGCTCCTTTTACCTGGGAAAATGGATGAATTATCCTTTAACGATCGATCCAGATTTGTGTTTTCTTTATTCTAGCATAGTTTTTCAGATATTTCCAATCATTTGTCTTCTTAATTTTTTTAAGATCCTTTTTTCTATTCTTGAAACTTGTACCTGTGAAATATGAAAGATCTTCGCAATTTCTTGTTGAGTTTTTCCTTCAAAATATCGGTAATAGATCATTTGCTGTTCTTTCTGTTCCAAATGTTTCATAGCTTCTTTTAATAGAACATGATCTACCACTTTCTCAGATTCATTTTCTCCTTTTGATAACTTATCCAGCAGAGAAATCTCACTGCCATCCTTCTGATATGCACTCTGATGAATGGATTCTACTTCATTGCTTGCCTCTAAGGATGTTACGATCTCTTCTCTTGTGATCTTCGTGATCTCACTGATTTCTTCGATCGTTGCTTCCCTTTGATACTGCTGACAAAACTTTTCTCTTGCTTTCATGATCTTGTATACATTTTCTTTTAAAGATCTGCTGACTTTGATCATACCATCATCTCTTAGGAATCTACGAATCTCTCCTGTGATCATCGGTACTGCATAAGTCGAAAATTTCACGTCATAAGACAGGTCAAACTTGTCCACGGCTTTCATAAGTCCAATACTTCCAATCTGAAACAGATCCTCAGACTCATATCCTCTGTTTGTAAATCGTCTCACAACACTCCAGATCAATCCAACATTATTAAGAATGATCTGCTCTCGTGCTACTTCGTTTCCTTCTTTGGTAAGCCGTAACAGTTCCCTCGTCTTATCCATTCAGCTTGTCTTGATCTCCTATTTTCTTTGTCATGATCACTGTCGTTCCTTCTCCTTGTTTTGAAATAACCTCTACTTGATCCATAAATGCTTCCATAAAAGAAAATCCCATTCCAGTCCTTTCTTCTTCTGGTTTTGTTGTAAACATCGGTTCCATCGCTTTCTTGACATCTGGAATTCCGATACCCTGATCTTTAATCTCTATTCGCAGGATTCCATTCTGATCGGAAAGATCCATACTAATCTTTCCATCTGGGTCGTGATACGCATGTACAATACAGTTTGTCACTGCTTCTGACACTGCGGTCTTGATATCATCCATTTCTTCCATATCCGGATCAAATTTCATGATATAAGCAGCCGTCACAATTCTTGCGATTCCTTCATTTTCTGAGTCACTGTTAAATTCTAAATGCAACATTTCTTATCCTCCCATTTCTCTATATTTCTTCTATCAGTTGATGCAATCCTGCCATATGAATGATCTTTCTTACTGATGCACTCATATTGCTGACTTTCACCGTTCCTCCCATCGCCTGTACCTGACGATATCTTCCTAAGATCACTCCAATCCCTGAACTATCGATAAATCCTGAATTTTTAAAATCAAACTCAATATCTTTGATCGGATATGATTTTAAAATGATATCACATTTATGTTTTACTTTCTTCGCTAAGTGATGATCTAGATCACCATCCAGATAAATATATAAAACCCTGTTTTCTATCTTGTATTCTGTTGCCATATTCTGATCGCTCCTTCCTGCTCTTTGCTGTGATACGTTCCTTTCCAAGATCATCTTGAATTTCCTGATAGAAAATAAAAAAAGAAAGAAGTTCAAACTTTCGCTTGTTCTTCTTCCTTTATCTTTTGTTTGTAAACTTGTATTCTGTGTAATATTAATTATAAACTTTTGGCACTCTTTTTACCCATTGCATCAATTCGACTCTTCGCATTGATCGCCTGAGATGTTCCTGGGAACTTTTCGATGATCGTCTGATATGTCTTCTTCGCATTCTTCTGATCGGAAGCACCTTCATAAGCTTTGGCAAGATAATCATATGCATAACGGTTTGTATCGCTGACTTTGATCGCTTTCTTTAAATAAGAGATCGCTGTCTTGTAGTCTTTTGCCCAGTATGCATTCTTTCCTTTGCTGTATAATCCAGTTCCTGCACTTGGATATACCTTTGCTGTCAGATCTTTGTAGATCGCTTTCATATTCTTTGTTGTTAGTTTCTGACTATCGATATCTAATAACGCATCTGCAGATCCTGTATAATCACGATCGCTGTATTTCTGTAAGGCACTTAACAGCAGATCATAGACACCGTCTTTCTTGCTTGTTCCAATGTACTCATCTAATTCATCTTCTGCTTTCTTCTGTGCTGCCTTTGCTTCTTTAACTTTCTTCTCGCTTGCTTTCAACTGTGTGTCTTTGGCAAGGATCTGTTCTTTATAATCTTCTACCTGTGTAGAGTTCTTATGACTGAAGCTTGCACGTACTGTTGGATAGATCAAAACTGCTGCCACGATCACACCGATCACAATTCCTGTTACCATGTAAAACATCGGGCTCTTTCCAGCTTCGTTTTCCTGAATTGAAGAAATATTAAATGGATTCTTCTTTTTCTTTGGTTCTTCTGGCTGGCTCACAACTTTTTTCTTCTCTTTTTTCTTCTTGTCTTTCTTCTCTGGCTCAGTTGTCTGTGGCTCTTCTTCGACTACTTTTGTCTCAAATTCTTTGCCATATTCCACTGCTGATTCGTTGTTTGGATCAATCTTTAAGATCGTATCAAGGAATGTTCTTGCATTATCATAATTCTCTCCCTTGATGGATAATAATGCCATTAAAAGATATGCATCTACAAAATTAGGAATAGCTGCCACAACATTCTTTAACTGTAACATCGCAAGGTCATCATTCCCTTGCTTGGCGTAGTTTAATGCCTGATTGTATTTCTTGATCATCTGGTTGGCTTTATATAATTCTGTCTTATTCTTCTTGATCTCTTCTAATTCTTTCCCATATATATTCTCTTCCGCTTCTTCCAAATCTGCACATGGTTGAAACTTGGCTAATTCTTCGTTAAAGTCTAACATTCTCTTCCTCCTGATTTATAAACTCTTTGGCCATGCCTGCCAGATAAAAAGATCCGACAACAAAGCATACCGTTGTTTCCTGATTCCTATCTATCATCTTACGAAAAGCATCCTGAAATTCTGCTTCATCGATTCTTCTCTTATGAATCCCCACTGTATAAAAGGCTTCAATCTCTGGAATCGTCTTCAGAATGTTCTTCATGTATTCTTCTTCATTCTGATGAGATGCTGCAAATAAGATCCGCTTCTTCATTCCATGGTAGTTTGCCTCCACAGTCTGTACAAAGCCTTGCATTCCTTGGATATTGTGCGATACATCCACAATGATCCCTGGTGCGATCTCTTCCATCCTTCCGCTGATCCTGATCTGGCTCAGTGCTTCATAGATCTTGTCTTCATCAAGTCGTCCACAGATAAGTTCTGCTGTCTGTAATGCTGCTGCAAGATTGGACTTCTGAAATTCTCCTGCAATGTTGGTCCGCACATCTCTTTCCTTATCATACGCATTGGCATTTAAAAAATCAATATATTTTCCTGCTTTTTCTTTAAAATTAAGATTATCTTCAGAAATGTCATAAATTCGTGATTTTTTCTGCCTTGCTTCTTCAGAAAGGATTTCTTTTACCTTGGGTTCCTGTTCTATTGTCACAACTGGAATTCCTGGCTTAATGATCCCTGCTTTGTGTGTTGCGATCTCTTCCAATGTTTGTCCCAGAAATTCCATATGATCTTCGCTGATCGAAGTGATCACACTGCCCTTCGGACAGATAACATTGGTAGCATCATATCTTCCACCCATTCCTGTCTCAATCATACAGATATCTGGTTGTTCTTCCTGAAAGATCACCATCGCCATCAGAAATACTGCCTCAAAAAATGATGGGCTGTTCTTTCCTTCTGTTATTCCAGTTTCAATGGCATGTCTTACCTTCACCGCAGCTGATGCAAATCGTTCATCACTGATCTCTTTCGCACACAGCTTGATTCGTTCATTGATCTTCACAACATGTGGCGAGGTAAAGGAAGCTGTCTTCTTTCCATGCTGGGTAAGGAGTGCTTCTAAAAATGCACAGACTGATCCTTTTCCATTCGTCCCTGCTACATGGATCATATGCAGCTCTTTTTGGGGATTTCCCAATCGTTCTAAAAAGTATTTTATATCTTCGAGAGAAGATTTTGTGGCGAATCCTGCGATTTTGTATAAATATTTTACAGACTCTTCATAAGTCATGGTCATTTCTTCTGTTAGCATAATTCACCACTCAGTACTGCTTTCAATACCTGAAGTACCCCATCTTCTTTGTAAGATGGTGCTACAAAATTCGCTGCTTCTTTTACTTCATCTCTGGCATTCTCCACTGCAAAACTGTGACTTGCACGTTTTAACATCTCGATATCATTTAAATTATCTCCAAATGCCAGTGTTTCATCTGGTGTGATTCCGTATTCTTCCTGAAAATGTCTTAAGGCACTTCCTTTATTCGCACCTTTGTTGGCGCAATCAACCCAGCATTTTCCGGATACTACAACATTCATCTTCTTGCCCCATCGTTTGATGAACTCATCCCCAACTACATCTTCGGCGCAATTGTGATGAAAAATACTCATCTTACATACACCTTCTGGATTCCCTAAAACATCATCTACGAGATCACCTCTGTAGCCATAGTCTCCGACCAGATGCTGGTAAATCCCGATATTCTCCATATATGTCATGTTATCTTTATTGATCGCAATCTCACATCCTGGGAACTGTCTTGCTTCTTCAATATAAGTTCTTACGATCTCTGGGTCGATCACATCTACATATTGATAATCTTTGGAATGAATACAAGTTCCATTTTCTGAAATAAAACTGATGTCATCAAGTACTGGCGTGAATACTTTCTCGATACTTGCTCTCTGACGGCCGCTTGCCGCTAACACGATCGTTCCCCTTCGTTTCAGTTCTTTGATCACGTCATAATATTCCGGATTCAGATCCAGTGTCCCATCTGCCACTAATGTTCCATCAATGTCTGTTGCGATTAGTTTGATCATTTGTTTTCCTTTCTTTTCTCCATATACATGCTGTATCATTATTTCAAAAAGGCTGCCATACTTTGTACAGCAACCTTTGTTTTATTTGTCTTTTTCCAGATCGTATGGTGTCACCTGATATACATAATAATTCAGCCAGTTATAATACATAGCATTTGCATGACATCTCCATGACTTCACTGGTTTCTTCGTTGGATCATCATCTTTGTAATAATTCTTTGGTATATCTGGATTCAGTCCTCGTTTCACATCCCTTACATATTCATAATGCAGTGACATCACATCATATTCTGGATGTCCTGTGACAAATACCTGACTTCCTGTGGAATTCAAAATAATGTATGGTCCTGTCTCATCTGATTCTGCTACGATCGTTAATTCTTTATTCTTGCGGATGGCTTCTCCGTCAACTCCTGTATTTCTAGAGTGTGGCACGTAGAACTTATCATCAAATCCTCGAATAATAGGAAGTTTATTATGTAATGGATGGTGTTCATAAACACCTGAAATCTTCTTATTCAAGATATGTTTCTTGATCCCATAGTGATAATAAAGTCCTGCTTGTGCTGCCCAGCAGATATACAAAGTTGATGTGACATGTGTCTTGGACCATTCCATGATCTCAACAACTTCATCCCAGTAATCAACTTCTTCAAATTCTTTTAACTCTACTGGTGCTCCTGTAATGATCAGTCCGTCAAAACGTTTGTCTTTGATCTCTGAGAAATAATTATAAAATTTCTCCATATGTGACTCTGATACATGAGTCGGAACATAAGATTCTGTCTGTAAAAATGTGATATCTAACTGTAATGGTGTATTTGATAAACTTCTCAGCAAATGAAGTTCCGTGTCTAATTTGTTTGGCATCAGATTTAAAATTGCAATCTTTAAAGGCCTGATATCCTGTGTACATGCCCTTTCTTTATCCATCACAAATACATTCTCTTCTTCTAAGGCTGCCTTCGCCGGCAGATCGTTGTCTATTCGAATTGGCATTTTATCAAATCTCCTTCTCTTTTTTTTCGATTGCTTTTTAAGCTGACAGCATTTTTCCTGTCAGATATTTATTATAAAACTCTTGCATTTTTTATGCAATCTATATTTATTATCGTCCGATCAGATTAAGGAAATCTTCTTCGCTCAGTATTGGAATGTTTAATTCCATCGCTTTCTTATTCTTTGATGACTGCGACATTTTGTCATTGTTGATCAGATAGTCTGTTTTCTTTGACACTGATCCTGTGACCTTGCCTCCCATCTGCTCAATCTCTTCCTTTAGTTGTTTTCTGTTATCAAAATGATCAAGTGATCCTGTCACAACAAATGTTTTTCCTTCTAAGATCTGTTCTGTCTTACTTTCTTCTTTCTTCGCAAACTGCACATATTGTAACAGTTGTTCTAAGATCTTCTGATTATGTGGTGTATGAAAATATGATACCATAGCTTCTGCAATCATCGGTCCAATCTGATCGATCGCAATAAAATCCTCTGCATCGGCTTCTCTGATCGCATTAAAATCTTCTTTAAAATGTTTGCAGATCAATTTTGCATTGGAAAGTCCTACATTCGGAATTCCCAGACTATAAATAAAGTTTGCCAATGCAGGCTGTTTGGAATCATTGATCGCATTGATCAGATTTTGGTAGGATTTTTCCCCAAATCCTTCTAATTCCAGAATCTCTTCTTTGTGATCTTTTAAAGTGAAGAGGTCATAAATTTCATTTAATAGTCCAACATCGATCATCTTCTGTAATGTTGCTTCGGATAGTCCATCAACATTCATTGCATCTCTTGATACAAAATGCGAGAATGATTTGATCTTCTTTGCACTGCAAAATTCGTTGGTGCAGACTAGGGTTCTGATTCCATTTTCATCTTCGATCTTTGTCTCACCACCGCACGCAGGACAAGTATGCGGAATCTCTATATTGCCGCTCTTTGTTTTATTCTCTGCAAGCTGTGGAATGATCATATTAGCTTTGTATACAACGATCTCATCGCCGATTCCTAACTGCAGTTCTTCCATCACACTAATGTTGTGGAGACTGGCTCTGCTGACAGTCGTTCCTTCTAATTCTACTGGTTCAAAAATTGCCACTGGATTGATCAGTCCGGTTCTTGATGGGCTCCATTCAATCTCAGTTAATGTTGTCTCCGCTGTCTCATCTGCCCATTTAAATGCGATGGAATCTCTTGGGAATTTGGCTGTTCTTCCAAGACTTTTTCCATATGCAAGATCATCATAGACTAATACCAGTCCATCTGATGGCAGATCAAATTGTTCGATCTTCTTTGAGAATTTCTCAATCTCACCTCGGATCGTATCTTCTGTGACTCTGATATGTTCTACCACATCAAATCCAAGGCTTGCTGCCCAGTCTAATTTCTTCTCGAAGGAATTATCAAAATCCATGCCTTCAACATCACTGACACTGAACGCATAGAAATGAACGTGGCGTTTGGCTGTGATCTCATTGTTTAACTGTCTGACGGAACCACTGCATAAGTTTCTTGGGTTCTTATACTGACTGTCAACATCTTCGATTTCTTCGTTCATCTTATAGAAATCTGAATATGGTATGATTGCTTCTCCACGAATGACCAATGTTCCCTGATATGCAATGTGTCTTGGAACATTTTCAAAAACCCTTGCGTTGTTTGTTACAACTTCTCCAACTTCCCCATTTCCACGAGTCACGGCTTTGAGGAGTTCTCCATGTTCATAGGTCAGAACGATCGTTAAACCATCGAGTTTCCATGACAGGATTCCTTCCTGGCCGTTCAGCCATGTTGCCAACTGATCTGGCTCCTTTGTCTTGTCTAATGATAACATCGGAGATGGATGTGCTTCCTTTTCCAATGCTGTCATCAATTCATACCCTACATGGATCGTTGGACTGTTTGATAAAACAGTGTTCGTCTTTTTCTCTAGTTCTAAAAGTTCATCATACATCTTATCGTATTCGAGGTTGCTCATAACTTCTTTATTCTGCTGGTAATAAGCTTTCCCTGCTTCATTTAGTGTATGAATGAGTTCTTTCATCCTGTCTAAATCATTCACTTTTTAGCTCCTTCTTTAACTCTCGTAATTCATCCGGAGTTAATTTTCGATATCTTCCTTCTTTCAGATCGCCGAGTTTAATGTTCATAACACGGACTCTCTTAAGTTTTGTCACACGGTATCCAAAGTGTTCACACATTCTTCGGATCTGCCGATTTAATCCCTGTGTCAAGATGATCCTGAACTCGTTTGGTCCTTCTTTTATAACTTTGCATCTTCTTGTTACTGCATTAATCTCATCTAATGGTACTGGATTCCTCATATCATGAATGAATTCATTCGTAATTCGTTTATTCACTGTTACTTCGTATTCTTTTTCATGATAATTTCTTGCTTTCATGATCTGATTGGCTGCTTCACCATCATTAGTAAGCAGGATCAATCCTTGAGAATCCTTATCTAATCGTCCTACAGGATAGATCCTTGTTGGATAGTTAATATAGTCGATAATATTATCTTTCTCTTCTTTGCTTGCTGTGCATACGATTCCTCTTGGCTTATGAAAAGCCAGAAAGATCAGATCTTCCTGAATCTTTACCGGCTTTCCATCAAATGTCACGCTCTGCCCCGGAAGTACTTTGGTTCCGCTTACTGCAACTTCTCCATCGACTTCGACTCTGCCTTCCTCGACATAAGTATCCGCCTGTCTTCTGGAGCAGATTCCTGCCTGACTTAAATATTTATTTATACGCACTGCATCTTCTGTTTTACGTTTTGTCTCTTGCATTGTTACCTTTCCCACTTGTCACAAAGGGCGATGATCTGGTCAGCAAATTTGCCCAGATCTTTGTTCGTTCCACCCTCATTGTGCTCAATTACAGATTTCAAACGCTCGCTGGCTGTAAGAAGTCTGATATAAGCACTGCTCTGTTTTGGTTTCTTCTGGATGCGTTCTCTTGATCCCCATTCAGTCCATTCGCCTGTAATAAGGTCAAACACATCTCCGCTGTATGGTGCTCTGGCTTTGAATTTGTATTCATCTTTTAAGCATGATGTAAATGCTTCACAGACCGCATCTTCTCCATGAACTACAAATACTTCTTCTGGTTTCTCCTCGAAACTATTGACCCATTTTAATAACCCGTTCTTGTCTGCATGTCCGCTTAAACCTTCTAATTGTACGATATCTGCTGCCACTTTGATCACCTCACCAAACAGTTTTACTTCTTTGGCTCCTTCGATCAGTGATCTTCCCAGAGTTCCATATGCCTGATATCCTACAAATATGATCGTATTCTCTGATTTCCACAGGTTATGTTTTAAATGGTGTCTGATTCGTCCAGCTTCACACATTCCGGATGCTGAAATGATCACCATCGGTTCTGTTTCAAAGTTGATCTCCTTTGATTCTTCTGTCGTAATGGATAAATGAAGATTGGAAAATGTGATCGGATTAATTCCTTGTTTCACTAATTCCATAGCTTCCTCATCATATGTTTCATCAATATTCATATTAAAGATCTTCGTTGCTTCCACTGCCAATGGGCTGTCTACAACAACTTTGAAATCTCCATGATTCTTGATCCTATCTTCAGCCTTGATCTGACGGATATAATATAACAGCTCCTGTGTTCTTCCAACTGCAAATGATGGAATCACGACATTCCCGCCTCGATCAAAGGTCCTCTGGATCACATCGGTCAATTCTGTCACATAATCCTGATGTTTTCCATGATAACGGTCACCATACGTAGATTCCATAATAACATAATCTGCTTCTCTCGTATAGCTCGGATCTTTGATCAATGGCTGGTTAAAGTTTCCGATATCTCCAGAGAATACCAGTTTCTTTTCCACATCTACTTCCCTTAACCATACTTCAATGCTGGAAGATCCTAACAGATGTCCGATATCTGTAAATTTGACCGTAATGCCGTCAGCAACTTCAATCTGTCTGCCATATGGGCATGGCACGAAATACTGCATGACATTGATCGCATCATCCATCGTATAGATCGGTACAACTTCTGGTTTTCCAGATCGCCTTGCTTTCCTGTTCTTCCATTCTGCTTCAAATTCCTGAATGTGTGCACTGTCTTGCAACATGATCTCACATAGATCGGTTGTTGCTCTTGTCGCATAAATCTTTCCTCTGAATCCTTTTGCATACAACAGCGGGATCAGCCCTGAATGATCGATATGTGCATGTGTCAGCAGGATAAAATCAAGATTCCCTGCATTCACTGGAAGATCAACATTCTCGTATACATTTAACCCTTGTTCCATTCCATAGTCAACAATAAATCTTTTGCCGCAAGCTTCCACATAATGGCAACTTCCGGTCACTTCATGATCCGCTCCGATAAACATTAACTTCATGGCTTATACCTCCTCTGAAATATAGATTGGGCCAGCCGGCACGATATCTTTTAGATACTCATGCTCTTTTAATATCTGTCCTGCATCGTAGTCAAAAAACACCTGTGTCAGCTCGTCGATTGAAATTTCATCTTCCCATCCCTGTGCATCCGTTGTGTGTATGTCTAATGTCTCATCTTGTGGTATGTCTGCACGTTGAATGGATATCTTATGATTCAGACATTGAAACTGGAATACTCCATTCTGATCCTTGATATATGGATCTTTCACCAATATCCTGAATGTAAAATCGTTCTTTCCTTGCAAGATATCTCCCCAAGCAGCAAGGTTCGTGATCCTTGCCATGATCTTTGGTACTTTTTTGCTTTGTATAAAATCCTTTCCTGTTGAATTTCCCTTGAATAAATTTCCTTCTGTGATATAAATCTTCTTACCTTTGTGTCGTTGTTTGATCTGGTTAATCATATGTTCTGGCTCTAAAGAATACGCCCATCGGATATATACTTCATCTTCTTCAAAACTTTCTGCAAATACGCCTTGTAACAGATCGTCTTCATAATAAGCTAAGAGGCTTCCATCTCCACTCTGGCTTTCTTTTTCCAGTCGTCTCAGGTATGGTTCATCCGGAACTGTATATATCTTGTATTGTTCCATAAACCGCTCTAAAAAATTCTGGATCGTCTGATAATCTTCTGCCATTATATGAACGATCTTATGATTTCTATCCGTTGTATCATCTGTATATAAAATGTTATGATCATCGATCATTGTTTCTTCCCAGTCCATCACAAATCGAAACTGAAATGGTTCATAATATGCTTTATTCGCAGGCATCAGATACGTAAATGGCTGTTGCTGCTCATGCATATCATTCAAACACTTCTTAAGCATCTCTGCCATGATGCCTCTTCTTCTATATTCCTTCCACACCGCAACTGCTACAATATAATTTAATGTATATGTCTTCTTTCCTGCTCTTATGTGGTATGGATTTAAATGGATCATTCCTAAGATCTTGTTGTCTTCTTCTGCCAGCATCACTTGATTCGTTGCATATATCTCTTCAAAATAATACTGTGCAAACGGCTCTGGATCTTCAAAAATCTCCTGATACATGTCATATACTGGCTGTTTGTCTTTGTTTTTCTGATAAACGATCTCCATGCTATTTCCTTTATTCTTATTTTGTTTCATTAAGCAGACACACTGCCTGTGCACTGATCCCGAGTCCCTCTCCTGTGAATCCTAAATGTTCTTCTGTCGTTGCTTTGACATTCACCTGATCTGGATCTACTTTGAGGGTCTTACTGATATTTTCTTTCATTGTTGGAATATAATTTAATAACTTTGGTCTCTGTGCAATGACTGTCGCATCCACATTTCCAATCTCGTATCCTTTTTCCTCGATCAATCTTACAACTTCTGCTAACAACTTCATGCTGTCTGCATTATGATATGCAGGGTCTGTGTCTGGAAAATGCTTTCCGATATCTCCTAATGCTGCTGCCCCAAGGATCGCATCTGTGATCGCATGCAGCAGAACATCAGCATCTGAGTGTCCTAATAATCCTTTCTCATATGGTATATTTACTCCGCCTAAGATCAAGTCTCTTCCTTCTACTAACTGATGGACATCATATCCCATTCCTACACGCATATTCTTGCTCTCCTTTTTTTGTTTTTATTATAACATGATTTCACTCTTTTATCATGATTTTTAGTAGAAAAAAAGACATATTCATATCGAATATGTCTTCCGAAAGTAGCGATGAGCAGATTCGAACTGCTGACACTACGGGTATGAACCGTATGCTCTAGCCAACTGAGCTACATCGCCATATGTTATGAAATTCATCCATGTAGTTCATGGATAGTGGGACCAATAGGACTCGAACCTATGACCCTCTGCTTGTAAGGCAGATGCTCTCCCAGCTGAGCTATGATCCCTTGTGTCTCTCAAGCTCTCTTGCCTGACGACAAAATATAATATACTCTTATTTTCGATGAATGTCAACACTTTTTTTAAATTTTTTTGATATTTTTATTTTATAGATAGAAACCACGTAAAAAATGGCTTATTTACGTGGTTTCTTCATAATTTATTTTTTTATATTTTTTCGGATTTCATCGAAATTTTCTATGCAATAAAAATAATCCTCCTAAAATCAGAATGATTCCTCCTATGAATGAAAGCTCATCTGTCCGTCCACCTGTCTTTGGAAGATTCAATATAGAATCATTCGTAACATTGTACGTCAGATGATAGAAGTAATAATCATTTCCCTGTTTGATCGCTTTACTTGTATCCACATTCTGTTTATCTACCTCTGCCTGTGACATCGTCATTGGCAGTGTAACGATGATTGGTTCTTTTAACAGATTCTTTCCAACCGCTGTCTTTGTCTCTGTGATCGTATAAGTATCAGGGAGCAGTCCATCAAAAGTGACTTCTCCAGCAGAATCTGTTTTGGCCTTCGCTACTTCTGCTCCATCAGATGATGTGATCACAAATTCGATATCTCTTAATGATTTCCCCTTAGAATCTTTCTTGATAAGTTTTACAGATCCTTGGATCATCTGATTCATAAACTTCGCTCCACCTGTCAATTGTGCTTTAGCTGTCGTTCCAGTTGGTCCAATATCGAACGTCACAGTTTCTTTCTCCTGATCGATCGTTGCATTGCTGCTGTTGCTCGTAATATTGAGTAATTTGAAATACTTGATCATACCTCCTTCATTACACGTATAAGTGCCATATTCCAGATTATCAAACGTCACAGACAGTTCGATCAGATCTCCCAGATGATCTTTCATCTGTTTTTCAACCTCTGCCTTTGTGAATTTGACTTTCTTCTCATAACTGTGTTTCTTTCCATAGACATCGGTTCCAGTCAGTGTAAATATAAAAGTTGAATCCCCAACATCCATATTCAGATTACCTGGGTCCAATGCTTTTGTGATCGTAATGCTTCCTTTCGGCCCTGTACGGTCATGTGTGTTTGTGATCACTGTAAGATCCTGATCATTTTCATCCGTATCATAGGTTGGTCTGTATCCGATCTCAGATTCTCCCGTGATCAATCCTTCTTCGACTTCTTTCCATGTATAATTGACTTTTTTCCCATTGACTTTCACAGGAAGTACCTTACTGGACGCTTTCCAGTTATTCTTCGCACTGAGCATCAATGTTTCTTCCACTTTACCATCAGCCAACAGATTAACTAAGACAGACTTTGGGCGTATGCCATCTTTATTCCCATGATCATTCCATACCTTTTTAACCTTTTTCTTCGTCGTATCTGGTGTATGCGTATTCGTGATCATGATATTCTTCGTTGTTGTACCATCATCATCTATTGTCTCATTTGTCTCGTAAGTATCGACATATCCTGTTTTTGCATTACCTGTCAGCTTATCATAGACTTCTTCTTTCACTTCATACTCAAATGGTTCGCCAGCTTTGTCATACTTATCGAGACAATGGTACGTTACATCATCTGACCAGTTATTTGTTTCGTCTAATGTAATAGCGTTCTTGTATTTCTCACCATTTCGATATAATTGAGCTTTGATCGATATCGGCCTCAGATCATCTCCATTGTCACCATCTTCCCAAACTTTTTGTACATTGATATCGACATATTCTGGATTTTCATGGAAGTTCGTAAACGAAATTACATACATCGCATCATTCCAGTGTGTACTCGTCAAAGTATAACCTTTGGGAACATCTTCACGAAACTCCCACTTTTCACGATCATCCTTCTTGATATCCGTAAACATTGTCCAGTTATTATCTTTTGTCAGTGTATACACCTTTACTTCTTTTGTTGTCTTATGTGTTGCCTTGATCGTAACAATATCTGGACGGATCTTTGCTGCATTGTCATGATCATCCCATATCTTCTTCAATGCAATATAATCCAGTTTCTGGTTGACTAAAGTATCTGAATCATGCACATATGTTGTTGTATCATTATCCGTATTATTCTCGGCTTTTACATCATGAATGAAATTTTCTTTCGTATCATTGATCACTTTACCCTTAAATGTTAATGTCTTGTCCGATTTCTCGTATCCATCTGGTGCGTAGATTTCTTCTACCTCATACATATCACTGTCTGTTCCATCCTTTGCATAGATATCGGTCGGCAATCCAATAAACTCCAGATATTCAAACTGATCATCCTGTGATGTAGTGGTGGCGATCGTATTACCCTTCTTAAAGATATTTTCTCCTTTGCTATTAACGATATCTGTTTTCGCTTTTAAGGCAAATATGGCTCCCGCCAGCTTGTTTCCGTCTTGATCGGTCTTGATCAGATGGATGCCGTATTTTTGCAGAGTATCATTAGCTTTGACATGAATACTTGCTTTCTTTGCAACCTTTAAGGCGATATCTTCCTCTTCTGGATCCAGAACCTCTACCGTAGTCTTGATCGTTTTCTCTGGCAGATCTTTATACGATCCTTGGTTGTTAAAACTGATATTGATCTCGTATTTTCCTGATTTTTCTGCATATGTCGGTGTAAATGCCACATCTTTATCCGTCACTTCCACATCTTCTGCTCCATCGTCATCATAAAGGATTCTCCAGCTAAAGTCCTCTGCCTTGAATTTATCACCTTTTAAGAACCTGTTCTTTGGCATGGCAACGATCTTTAACGGATGTTCCTCGATAAACTTATCTTCTTCGATCTTTAATATCTGATCCATGACATATGTTGTCTTAAGAACTGGATTTCCATAGAACATCTGGCTGACATCTTCTACATTGGAGGTGTTGAAAGATGAAAGATCGAGTGTTTTGATGGAATCCATGGCATAAAACATCTGACTCATATCCACGACTGCGGATGTATCAATATTTTTAAAATTGATCTCTGTGAGATTCCTGCAATTTTTAAACATTTTAGATGATATTGCATTCATGTAGATGGCCTGTCCGGCTCTTTGACTTGAGATATAACAATCTCCATTATCGTTCCAAAGCACAATACTGCCATCTTTATTCTGAGAAACATCCGTTGTCACAGCTCCTTCTGGTGCACTCTTCCACGTGAAAGTCACAGATTCCGCATCCTTGATCTTCTGGTTTAATTTTTCGCCTTTTTCCAACACATAAATACCTGTACTTACATTATTGTCTTCATTTCCAAACGGATCTTCCTTGTCTGGTACTTTATCATCATCACGAATATCATTGATACTTCCTGCAGTTGTATCCCATGTCAGTTCTACTTCATGTTTTTCCTGATCTTTGATATAGCCTGTCGGAGACTTGATCTCTTTTATGTAATACTTTCCTAAATAGAAGTTAGTTGTTTCTTTTCCATCCATATCCTTTCTTGTAAAATGGATCTCCTTCTCTTTTGTCGTTGTCTTTTGATCGATCAGTTCGTCCTTCTTCCAGACGAGCGTTCCGTCATCTTTCTTGATATTCTCATCCGCATACAGCCCATAGACTGCTCCTGCGATCTGATCGTTGTCATAGATAAAACTCTGAGAATCCTTGTCATAATCTGTTAAGATATCTCCCGTCTTACTGAACGTAATTTCTCCATAGACTGGCGTATCCATCTGTTCAAACCTGCAGCTTCCATTTCCAGCATTATCGTACGTGATCTTGATGCTTGTGGATTCCCCGCTTAACTCAAAAGATTTTTCTTCTGCGTCATCCATGTTGTAGCCTGCTGGCGCAGCAGTTTCCTTAATCGTATATTTTCCATATGGAAGATAGCACTCTGCAGTTCCATCTCCACTCGTTCCTGTAGTCAAAGTTGCCACAATATCCTGATCTTCATCATAGATTTCATAGACTGCATCATTTAACAGCTTCTTTGTCTCTGATGAACGTTTGACCAGTTCGATCCTAATCTTATTTTCATCATCTTTATACGGACCAAACGTGACTGTCTTATGGACATCAGACTTGATCAAGACCACATCTTCATCTTCCATCATTTCATGCTTTGGATCACCCTTGATCTGATGCAATGTATAAACACCGATCGCTAACGAGATTGAAGTTGCTTCTCCTTTTTCATCAGTTATCAGAGTATCGACCACTTCTCCATGCAGATCAATGATCTGAAATTCCGCCCCAGATTCCGGTACATACTTATCTTTATTTACGGACATTTGCTTTTTGATCGAAATCTTTGCGGATTTTGTATAATCGTCTTTTAAAACGAATTCATACACTTTGACTTCATCCTCGATCGATGCTTTCATTTCTGTGGAATACTGCGGTAGCGCAAGGTCATAGCCTTCGACACCTCTGGTCTGCACGACTATAAACCCTGTCTTCTTTACGAAATCTTTTAGGAGCATCGCTGCCTTTCCTTCGGAATCTGTGACTAATGTTCCAAGAATCGCATCTCTATTATCTTTTTTCAGTTTTTCAATGTAATGAAGCCTGTCCTGTGACGTTGCCAATGTCTGATCCTTGAAATCTTTCACCATAGATTCATCCAGTACAACAAACTCAGCCCCTGGTTCTGGTTTAGACTTTCCATTCTTGACCATCGTTTTTCTGACCCGGATCTTGTCTCCATTATAATAATTATCCAGCTCAAATTTTTTAAATTTCTTATCGCCGTCTTTGATCGTTACATCAAAATCATCAGCGATCTTATAATTATCACTTCCTTTTGTCTGATGAACCGTGTAGATGCCAGGATCTAACTTTCCAGATTGAGCTGCACCATTTTCATCCGTGATCAATGTTTCTATGACTTTCTTTGTCGACTGATCGATGATCTGGAATTCTGCCTTATATTCTTCTTTTTTTGTATAAGTTCCAGTTTCCTTATCACTGATCCTTGTAACCTTTGTCAACATGATCCCTGCATGTTGCTTTGGATCGTTTGATTCAACCTTATAGATCATTTTAGATCCATCAATGCTTACCCATTTGTCCGGTACCATATCATATCCATCGGTCGTTTTCGTCTGATGAATACGGTAAGCTCCATAAGGAAGTAAATCTGTTTCTGCGATCCCTTTGTCATTCGTTGTGATCGTCTGTTTTAAGTTATTCTTGGAATCATAAACCTCAAAAACTGCCTGTGCTTCTGGAACATTTTCCCCGCCAAACGTCTTTACAACCTGTATCGTTCCTTCATATTGCTCTTCTTTCAGATACTGGGATGTATTTTTATCGACCGTGACTGATATATCATTACTAGATAACTTATATCCCAACGGAGCATACTTCTCATGTAAACGGTAATATCCCGGATACAGATCTGTCACTTTTGCATAACCATCCGCATCAGTTACCATCTGTGTCACAAGTGTTCCTGCTTTATAGACAACACTCTTGTTATCGGAGCCTGTGATATCATGGTCAGCATATAGCTCATAGACAGCATTCTGCAAGTTTGCTTCAACTCCTAGATCCCCTCGTTTATTCTTTACAGTTCCCTGTTTAAAGATCTCCAGATCACTCTTTTGAAATTCATTGGTGTAGTTAAATGTGAATGATCTGGCTCCACCCTGTTCCACTTTGCTCTGATCTGTCTGATCTGGGATCAGGTGTCCGAATGGGGATTTTGTTTCCCTGACCATCCAAGTGTGGACCGAGGCACTCTTTAAGGCTGAAATCTTCTGCTTTGCAAGTTTTTGTGCTTCCTGCATTGCCACAGCATATGCTTTTGCCGAAGAATCGTACCAGCCATTATCTGTCACTTCTTTTTGCTGACTTTTTGAAAGATCGTTCCAATTCTTTACATAAGTCTTTTTCGTTGATGTCACACTATAACTTACCGTTCTTTGAACAGTATAAGAAGCTTCTCCATTGTCATCGGTTGTTACACTTCCTTGATAATTCCCATCCATATAGATCTGAAATACTGCTCCAGAAAGCCCTGCTCTTGTTTCCGCATCTTTCTTTTTGATCTTGATCCTTACATTATCTGGGCTGGTTCCTGACTTTGTTGCACTCGTTTTCGCTTTTTCAATATCTGGCGGTGTATGACGAAATCCGAACAAAACCTGATGAGAATCCAGTTTCTTCTTTTTCACACATTTCTTCACTGTATAATAGTAGATCGTTCCTTCTGGATCCTGATCACTGATCATTTTACAGAACTTTTTTGCATCTTTCTGCGAATAACCCCTGTCCACATTTTTTCCTGCCTGATAAACGGTATTTTGCTTATTCGCTCCATGTCCACATGCCCAGATGTATGCCTGACACAATGACAGATCTTTTGTATTCTTGCCGCTTGACCTGAAATACCAGTTTAATGCTTTTGCAATTCCCTTTTTTTCATAAGTTGCTGCATTGATCGTCTTGTATTTTAAGGTATCTCCAGAACACATGGTCTTTCCAGAGTTTAAGCAAAACACTCTGTGTCCGTCAGCTGTCATACTCCACAGACCTTCTGATGCAGGACGATCAATCTCTGAGATCTTATTACTTGATAATGCCTGGCTCATCACCAGTTTGGCTTCTCCTGTGAAAGCCTTGACGTCTCTATTCTTCAGGAACAGTGATTCTCCTGAACCACTCAGATACATTGTCATGATCATCAGGAGGGTAAGAATACTTACCGATATCTTTTTACAGATCGTCTTCATTTGTTTCAAACTTTCTTCCTCCTTTTTACTTGTAACGGTTTGTGAAATATCCTGGCTGCCCTTCCTTGTCGATCCTTCCATACTCAGAATCTACGTGGTCTCTCGAAAATCCAGTTCCATTCTGCCCTTCCAGTTCGATCGAGCCATTAAACATGCCGTCATCATGAATAATGTTGTGTGTGTCGAATGATCCATCTGTTTTCTTCCAGACAGCATACAATTCACAAGTCTGTCCAGCATCGCAGAGAGTATTGACTGCCTGTCTATCGGTATATTTTGCTTTGATCGCATTCGGATCTTCACTCCATCCAAGGAAGGTATATCCCGGCCGTTCAAATGTATTTGCTGGCAGGATATCATCCTGTCCATATTTTAATTCCACAGTCTTTTTGCTGCCTGATGCACCATTTCCATCAAATGTTACTTCATAAGAGTTCTTGGACCAAACAGCATAAAGTGTTATACCCTCCGTGTTACTCCATGTGATCGTCTCTCCTGGAGAATACCGTGCTCTCACCGCATGTTTATCTGTATTCCATCCAACAAAGGCATAGCCTTTTTTCGTGTATCCATTCTCAGCAAAGCTGTAATTTTGATCGTACGTGGCTGTCCCATCATTCACATATCCAGAATCTTCTCCATTTCCATCATAGTTTACAGTGTATGTATTCGCTGTCCACTGGGCTGTCTCTGTATAATTACCACATACCAGCCAGCCTGTATTGGACATCCATTTTGTTCCTTCATCCAGCCATCCTTCCAAGGTATAACCTCTTCTTGATACCGTTGGAAACGAAAAATAATCTCCATCCGTAAAATTCCATGTTACATCTGCACCATCTCCACCATTTCCGTTGTAATAAATGCTGCGGCTTGGCTTTTCCAGATTCAGATTTATAGAACACCAGTCATAAGTTTTCCATCCATCTCTGTCAGCGGAGGCCACTCCGACCAATCCAGTACTGACATGGATATTTACTGATTTCCAATGTTCTTGAGTATCATGATAGGAATTTTCCCAAAATCCATCATTTCCTCCGCAATAAAGCGTTATATCCTTGCTCGGATCTGAAAATACTGGTTTATCCACCGTTACCCATTCCCAGGATCGATGCTGTTCATGGGCCGGTAACAGATACCAGACTTTGATCGTTAAAAGTGTATAGTTGTTGTTACTGTTCTTCTCTGAATATATCGTCTGTTTATTCACTGTAAGCTTATAATCTCCGCCTCCACTGGAATACGTCGTTACCGTATATGGATGTCTGGAATTATTAAATGTCCCACCGCTGACATTTTTATTTTTTTCATATTCATCACTATGAATATACATTGTCAGACTATCGCTTTTCCCATTTGGTCCATTGATGTTCACTGTTAAATGTCCATCTTTAAAATGTTTGTTTCCTCCTGTATTATATGATTGATAAGCATGTGCCTTCTTCATCTGATACCATGCCAGAACGGAAACAAATGAAACCATGACCACTAATACCACTATGATCTTTCGTTTTCTTTCCAGGATCTTTTTTGCATTCTTCATCATATCCTCCTCTCCATCTATTTTTATCTATCTTCCTTTTGTTTCCTGATCTTCTGTCCATGATTCCTCATACAGTACACCACATACCGATATCTTCCATGTCCTCGGTACGGATGACAGGTTAAAAGTGTGACCATATCTTTCCCTTTTTGAATCAGAATCTTGTCCATATCATATGGATCAATCACTTTAATCTTTGTAACCCGGTAATCCAATCTTTCCCATGGATTTCTAATGATCACCTGATCGCCTGTTTTTAACTGTTCGATGTCCCGAAAATACGGAATTCCCCGATATCCCCGATGTGCAGCGATCACGCAGTTGCTGTCTTTTTGTCCTACTGGCAGGGATGTCTGTCCCATGATCGCTGCTCCTTTTCTCATATTTTCCATCGTCGCTCCCAGATATAATGGAAGTTTCTGTTTCATCTTCGGTATCTTAATGTAACCGAAGGTATTCTTTTCGTTTCTTAAGACGATCGGTGCACTGCGGTAACTGAATACATCCTTTAGTCCTGCTTGTTTTTCTTTGAATATCTTCCTGTTATAGCGGACTGCTTTTTGATACAGTAGATCATCCTGTTTTCTTTTGCTTCTCCTCTGCGTCAATTCTTTCACCGTCTGATTGGACTGTTTTTGTTTCAGATATGATATGATCTCCGGATAAAGCAGTAACGTGATCCCTATCACCAGAAAAAAGATTCCAACAATATTTATGATCTTTTGTTTCACCCATATCTCCTTTCTCCGCTTTTTCTTTTCATCTTTTCATATACTTTTCTGACTGCGATCAATACACAAATGATCAATAGTCCTGCAAAGATGGCCCGTTTGTAAACTTCCATCCATTGCGAATGATGATTTCTTGCTCTTATCTCTTCCTCTTTTGCATGATAAGCTGTGCGAACTCCTCGGACTAATAAACGCTTGTCATTGACTCCATAGGATGTGCAAGTAACCAATGTTACATGATCTTTTCCTTCCATGATCTGAAGTTCCTTCGTATCTTGTGGTTCCACGACTGTAATCTGATCCACACGGTAAGCAAGCTTTTTATCCAATACATGTATAAAAAAGAAATCTCCCTTTTTCATCTCTGTCAGATCTGTAAAGATTTTTGCAGAACTAAGCCCAGTATGTCCAGTCAGCACCGCATGGGTATCTTTTCCTCCAATCGGAAAGGAAGATGCAGCCAGATGTCCGATCCCATGTTCCAAAATTGTCCCACTTGTCCCATGATAGATTGGCAAATTAATTGAAATGCAAGGAATCTTTAAATATCCCATGATCGATGATCCATCAATATTTAATATTCTATTATAATGAACCATCTCTCCATCCAAACGTTTTACCTTAAACGGATCAGTCAACTGTACTGAAGATCGCATCAATTCCCCATTATACTGTTTTGCTTCATCCATTACTTTTTTTATGATCGCCTGATCCATTCCGGCTGCCTTTTCCTGATAACTTTCCACTGTCGAACCTGCACTCTTTTCAAACAGATAGTTGCTTACAAATGGATAAGACAGCAGAAAAAAGCCGGCCAGAATAACCAGAATCGATATGATCTTTTGTTTCATTTTATCTTTGTGATCGTCTTCTGTTTTTGTTCAAGATCAAGATCCCACATCCAGCAACAACAACCCCTGCAATGATCAGAAGATAGTTTCCTGCCCCACCTGTCATTGGCAGCATGAACTGCTTCTGATTTGTGATCTGCATATTGATATATGCATTTCCAGAATCATCGTGTTTTGTCATCATTGCCTTTGTCTCATCCACAGTCGCACTCGCTGCTGTAGTCTGAACCGTCACATCATTCTTTAATACCGCACCATTAGGAACTCCATCATTTGCTGTGGAATCTGCATCAGACTTACTCTGGATCCCTGTGATGTTTGCTTCGGTTGGTGTGATATCTGCTTTTGTCTCTTTGACCTTAACGATCACTTCTTTCTTTAACAGGGAGTATCCTGCATCGGAGTGTGTTTCTGTAAATCCATATTCATCTCCTTCGATCCCATTGATCACAAGTTTTCCATCAGAAGACGGACTAAACTGAGTCGCATCAGCTTCTTTTGCAGACTTTCCTGTTACCTGATAAACACCTGCTCTATCTGCTCTTGCTACCAGATAGTAATTATCTGTCTTATTTTTTACAACGAATTTAACCTTTGTTGCATCTCCCTTGCTGTCAGAAAATTTCTTTGTCAGATCATATCCGTAAGAGTATACGATACATTTGTCTTTTAAAATATCATAATAATTCGTATTTGTTCTCTTCCACGTAAGGGATACATCGTTTGGATTTCCTTTATCACCAAGAATAACGCTGTCATCTGTGTTCACCTTAGCTGTATAGTATATAACGATATATTTATCAGAATATTTCTTATTCAACTCATTAAGTCCTGCTTTTGTCATCTCGATCTTCATTGCAGGATTGTCTCCAGATTTTCCGTATGTTGCTGCAAACTTTGGATCCGTGTCGGAACTCTTCCATACAGCCAATGCACCACTCTTCTCAACATTGTTCACATTTGTTCTATCCGCTGCATCCTTAGTTTCATAGATTGCGATCACGGCATCTTTCCCATATGTCATTCCATTTGCCATTGTATCGTTAAATGTATAAGTTGACAGGTAGGTTGTTGATGATGTGATATGTGGCAATTTGGAAATGAACTGATAATCCAGTCTTTCTGCTTTAGATGCTGTCACGGTACTCTGATATTTATATTCATTTCTTGCAGAAGTAAAATCTGCCAGTCTGTCTGTATTGGCAGTTGTTACATTGTCCTGATCTGGATTATTGCGTACTCTTTTGTCAAGTGTTGGATTTCCAGTTTCATTCTTTGGATAACAGATCACATCATAGAACCAGTCATCTCCCTTAGAATCCGTGGATGGCAACTGTACAAACCATGGATTTGTTGTGTAAGTTACATTTTCTGGTGCCTTTGTCTCAACGATCAGGTAAAGACCCAGTGGCAATTTGTCTTTACTTGTCACACCATTAGCATTGGTTTCATCCATGGCTGTCCCATTCTTTCCCATGTAATCTTCTAATTTATCTTTCGTTACCGTATTATCTTCTAATGCCTTGGCAAGTTTCTCATTGATCTGCTGGCTTGTGAAATATGTCTTGCTTCCTTCTGTTTTAGCTGCATCAGAAGATGTCAAACCCAAAATCTGCTGTATTGTGATTGGAAGTTCATAGATCATCTGAATCTTTCCATTCTCACTCTGCTGTTCAACATCTCCAACTCGCAGGTAACTAAATTCCACACCTTTGATCGCATATTTTTCCAAGGCTGCTTCCGCAGCAGTGTCCTGTTTTCCTGTTGGTGTAAACTGACTGGTATTAACACCGGCCTGTTTTGCTGCTGTCATGTCATATTTGTGGATCGTTATGGATCCGGTTTTGCTTGTATCGACCACATCTGTTGATGCCGCTTTGATATTAACGATAGGTGCAAGCATCATTGCTGCAGATAATACAGCAATCGTTATTTTTTTGATCATATTTTGAATCTTCATTTTTCTTTCCTCCTATTTTTTAGAATAGAAAAAGCACAGAAATCATTGATCATACTCAATGATTCTGTGCTTTTCTTTATGTGATATATATATATATATATTATTTATATATTAAATTTGTTTTGTCAGGTGCGATCATGATCGTATTCCAAAAAGAATCCTTGACTGCCTCTGTCTGAATCTCATCTACTACTGTGTCAAGGTCGACATCACTTGTTAGCTTCTTGCTCGCATCCATTACGGAAACTTTATCGTTGATTCCTAAGGATGTGATCGTAACAAACTGTTCTTCACTAACTAGTGTTCCTTTCTTTAGTGGAACCGCTAACTGATAATTCTTCTGCAATACTGACTTGATCTCATTATACATTGCTTTAAATTCTTTGCTTCTGTATTTCTTCTCAGCCTTCAGCTGCTTTGCCTTCTTATCAGCCTTCGCAGATATCTTTTGATCAGAATAAATCTCCCAGCATGGACCTCCTGCTGATGCTGACTTCGTCTGTGCGATCACTTCTTTTAGTGGATATTTGTACTGTGTACGCTGTCTGCTTCCAACATCTGCAACCGTTACCTGATCATTATCATCGATCGCAACCAATACGATAAAATGACCTTTCTTCGTAAAATATCCTGGCCCCATCAGTGCTACTACTGGATGCTTCTTCTTCAATGCATCTCTAACCTTGCTGACATCACTTCCAAGTCCATGACATTCCAGTTTATACTGTTGTGCCAGTGCTGGGACCATCTCATGACTTGCTCCAGCACTACTGTAATAGCCATTCTTATATGCCCATACTGTTGTATCAACTGGAGTTACCCATTTATTCGTCAGCGAACTGATACAAACTGCCATAGCGCTTGGTCCGCATCCACTGCTTTTGATCTGATATCCATTGTCATTCCATGCTGCATCTGCCTGATTAAAGTAAATAAATCCCTGTATCGTCTCTTTCTTATCTTTCATCTCAAGACTATGATCATTATATACTTTTGGAATGATAGATTTTTTATCTTTCTTGTCTTTTTTCTTACCTTTTTTATCTTTCTTCTTATCTTGGTCAGACTTTGTCTTTTGTTTCTTTGTATGCGTTACCGCTGTATGTTTCTTTGTATGTGTTGCTGCTGTATGTTTCTTTGTATGTGTTGCTGCAGCCGTTGTATGCGTCGTCGCCGCTGTATGCGTATGCGTTGTTGCTTCCGTTGTCGGCTTTGCCTGAGTCGTCTGTGTTGTTGTCTCTGTCGTTGCTTCACTTTCTGTCGTCTGGGCAGAAGAATCTGTCTTGGTCTCAGTCTGTTCACTGCTTATTTGCTCTCTTGTGACTGGCTGATCTGCTCTGACCACAGACACTGATCCAAGCATCAAAAACGTATACAGAGCTACTACAGCTGCTGTTTTACGTGTTTTTCTCATCTTTCATTGTTCCCCCTAACTATTTAAACATACTTATTATACCACTTTGGATACCCTCGTCAATAAAAATGAATGGTCATGATCCATGTTCACATTTTTTCACATCTTATGCTTCAAAGACTAATTTTTCAATTGCATATGCAACACCATCTTCATTATTTGTCTTTGTCACAAAGTCTGCGATCTCTTTCAGATCAGGTTGTCCATTTTCCATAACAACACCGATTCCTACAGCTTTGATCATCATCGTATCATTTCCTGCATCTCCACATGCCATCACTTCATCCATAGATAGTCCAATTTGCTCTGCCAGATGTAAAAGTCCATCTCCTTTATCACATCCAATCTGATTTATTTCGATGTTATTTCCCAGAGAACTTGATACACTCGCAATATTTTTCTCGATTAATTCTTGTCTTGCAGTTTCCCGCTCTTCCATATCATCAAAAAATACATTGATCTTCTCAATTCCCAACGGATGCTCTTCAATGTACTTTCGCAGATCATCCAGTGGCAGTCTTGTATCTCTCACAAGTTTTAATACATGATCTGATACACCATACTCTGCAAGATGGTCAAAATAGCATCGTTCCATATACCCTTGCCCATTCTGATAAATATCACGTGTACAATGATATTTTTCCAAAATATCAAACAACGAAAATACCGTTTCTTTTGGTAGATGATTTGTATATATGATCTTATCTTCTTTCTGATCATAAACAGTTGCCCCGTTACAGCAAACTGCATATCGAACGCCTGGAATATTTCTTAAAAATTCTGGAATCGCTTTAAAAATACGTCCTGTTGCTGGAACTATATAAACACCCCTTCTGATCGCTTCTTTTAGAACTTCTTCTGTGTGTTTTGAAATCTGTTTCTCGCTGTCTAAGAGTGTATTATCTAGATCCATTGCTACTAATTTTATCTTACTCATGCTACTCCTCCACAAAAAAATAATTTTGAATGTTGATCTGAAGACTTTTATATCCCTGATACTCATTGATCACTGGATAATATGTACATGTGATATACTTTGCTGTTCCCATTTTCTCTCGAAATTCATTTTCATCCTCAAAAATCATGCCATCAATCCTAGTTCCCTGACTACTCTTTAATGCTAATTTTATCACATTTTTATTTTTTCCAAAAACATTCACACGTTCCACTTTTAACTTTCTGTGCGCAAATAATGGTTTTTTATTTTCTTTTCCAAATGGCTCTAAAACAGATAACTGCTGGATCAGATCCATGGTAATATAATCAACTGGCATATCAATATCAATCTGTACTTTCTTTGCAAAATCTTTTTTCTCAAGGGTACAGTTCTCGTTGATCTTTTTGCGGAATTCCTGTAATTTTTCTTTTTCCAAAGAACATCCTGCTGCCATTGGATGTCCCCCAAACTTTGTGAACACCTCTTTGACTTTCATCATCTCTTCAAACATGGAATATCCTTCGATGGAACGTCCAGAACCTTTGATTCCTTCTTTTGCATCTGTTAAGACAAATACTGGATGATTTAAGCGGTCCTTGATCCTTCCTGCTATGATACCTGCAATACTTTCATGACATTCTGGAAGATATAATACAAGCACTTTATCTCCTTTTGCTTCATATTCGAACGCCTGTCCCAGTGCCTCTTTTACACCATTTTCTGTCATGGTTTTCCGAAGATCATTTAGTTCTTTTAATTCTTCTGCTGTCTGTTTTGCCTTCTCTTCATCTTCTTCCAGAAATAGATTCAATGCTTTTTCGGCAGATTCCAAACGTCCGCTCGCATTGATACATGGTCCAACAATAAATCCTAGTGCATAAGACTGTATCTGTTTATCCATCAGATCATGCACATTCAGCAATGCTTTCAACCCGATATTTTGTGTATCTTTGATTCGGCGTAATCCTTCTTTGACAAAGATTCTGTTTTCTCCTGTCAGATCTACCACATCACAAACAGTCGCGATCGCAAGCATGGATAACAACTCTTCCAATTGGCTTTCATCTTCTTCCATTGCCTGATAAAATGCCCTCATAAACTGAAAAGCCACTCCTGCTCCACAAAGTAACGGATACGGATAATTGCATGCTTCTTGCTTTGGATTGATCACTACATCTGCTGGTGGAAGAACCTCTTTTCTCATTCCTGCTTCATCGGTATCAAATGGCACATCATGATGATCCGTAATGATCATTGTCAGTCCATGTTCTTTGCCGTATGCAACTGCATCTGCTGCTGCAATCCCATTATCACAGGTAAGGATCGTATCAATCTGGTCTTCCACTGCTTTTTCAATGATATTTTCATTAATTCCATAGCCGTCTTTCATGCGGTCTGGAATCTGAAAATCAATCTTTCCACCAAGATCATGAATCGCTTTCCACAAAATATAATTTGAGACAACTCCATCTACATCATAATCTGAAATAATACGGATCGTTTTCCCTTCTTGTACCTTTTGCTTCAAAATCTCAACTCCTTCTTTGACACCTTTCATCAAAAAAGGATCTGAAATATCTGAAAGTTCTCCATACAGATACTGCTGTATTTGTTCATCCCCAACCACATCCCTGTTGCGGATCAGCCGTGCGATCACTGGATCTATGTTAAATTTTTCTCCAATCTGATTAAAATCAGCCCTTTTCTTATACAGATACCACTGTTCCATCATCTTACTCCATTTTTCATAAAAAAGAGCATCCAGTATTTACTGAATACTCTTTTTGAATGTTTTATTTTCTTTTCTTTTTCTTCTTTTTCTTGCGGTTTGGATTTGCTGTGATCTTCTCTGGCTGTGCTTGACTGGCTGCCTGATTTTCTTTGATCACATCTGATCCAATTCGCGTCTTCATCATATACCAAAGTGGTCCAGTTAAGAATACAGAAGAGAATGCTCCTCCGATGACACCAACCATCAATGCTAATGCAAATTCTCTTAGGGAAGATACTCCGCAGATGAATAACGCTAACACCATAACAAATGTTGTCAAACTTGTATTGATCGTACGAACCAATGTACTTGAAATACTCTGATTTACAAGTGCTTTGATATCATCTCTTGTCCGGATCGTCTGAAGTTTCAGATTCTCACGGATACGGTCAAAGATAACGATCGTTGAGTTGATAGAATATCCAATGATCGTTAACATACATGCGATAAATGTTCCACCAACAGATAATCTTCCAACAGAATATGCTGCAAATACGACCAATACGTCATTGATCAATGCGATGATCGCACTGGATCCAAACTTCACGTCTTTGAATCGGATCGCAATGTAGATCAGCATACAGATCGCTGAGATCACAACGGAAATAAATGCATCTCTCTGCATTTCATTACTGATCGTTGAACTGATATTCTCTGTTGTTACTGATTTTACTTTATAATCTTTCTTTAATGTACTTTCGATCTGTTTTCTCTGGCTCAGATTCAATTCTACACTCTTTACAACCATCTGATTGTTTGCTTTTACTTTCTGACTCTGAACAGAGGTTGACTTGCTGACTTTCTCGTAAGCTTTCACAACCTGTTTTTCCAGAGAATCATTGACTTTCTGGTCATCCTTGAATGTGATCGTAGATGCTGTACCACCTGAGAATTCCAGATCATAATTCAAGATTGATCCAATCTTGCTTCGATTCATTGGAAGTGCAGCAAGTCCGATCAAAATGATCACACCTGCAACTGCAACGTATTTCTTACCTGTACGGACAAAATCTCTTGTTTTAATCGTTCTTGGTTTTCCATACCATTTCTTGTCGCGAAGTCCAAAATGATATGCCGCATATACAAGGAATCGGCTGATCACAAGTGCTGTAAACATAGAGATCAATACACTCATTCCAAGTGTCTGAGCAAATCCTTTGACCGTTCCTGATCCTTTAAACCATAAAACTAATACTGCGATCAATGTTGTAACGTTACCATCGATGATCGCTGATGCTGCCTTTCCGAATCCAGATTTGATCGCTGCTCCTGTACTCTTTCCTGCCCCGATCTCTTCCTGAATTCTGGCATAAATAATAACGTTTGCATCAACTGCCATACCGATACCGAGAATGATACCTGCAAGTCCCGGCAATGTCAGTGTCGCATTAAATCCATTCAGTGCTAATAACATCATCAGCATATAGATCGCAAGTGCCACACACGCAATCACACCAGGCACTGCATAAAATGCGATCATGATCAAGCATACCAGTACAAATCCGATGACTCCTGCTTTGACCGTTGTCTGGATTGCATTCACTCCTAATTTCGCAGATACTACGTTAGAACGTAATTCGTTTAATTTCACTGGTAAGGAACCGATTCGAATTGATGAAGCTAAATTCTCTGCTGCTTCATAACTTTCCATACCATCGATCGTACATTCTCCTTTTGTGATCGCTTCCTGTACATTTGGGGCACTAATCACCTGATTATCATAGATAATATAAATTGGTTTTCCAATATTGGCTTTTGTAGCTTTCGCAAATGCCTTTGTTCCCTTAGCATCAAATTCAAGTGCAACTAAATATTCTTTCTTACCAGTTGTCTGATTCTGATTAGTTACAGCTTTGGCTTTCTTAACATTTTGACCTGTCAATACAGTATCTAATGTTGTCTGAGTCGTTGTTTTTCCATTCTTCTTTACTTTTACCTGTTTCTGGACAGCAAAAGAAAGTGTTCCTGGTTTACCAAGCTCATCTAAAATCTTGTTTGCATCTGTTACTCCAGGAATCTCGATATTGATACGATCTTTTCCTTCCTGATAAACTTCTGCTTCTGTACTGTACCCTTCTACACGCTTCTGAAGTTTGTATACAGTATCTTTCATATCACTATCAGATACATTCTTGCCATCTACTTCATATGTAATACTAACTCCACCTGCAAGGTCTAATCCAAGTTCGATATTGCTTGCTCGACCGATCTTCTTCTTTGTAATTCCCTTGGTTGTGATAAATGCTCCAAATACACACAAAGCGATCAGTAAAATGAGCCCTGCAATATACTTGCCACTGCTATTACGCTTCTTCATTCTCCGTCTCCCCTTCTAATGCCAATGCTGCCTTTACCATTAATGCACATTCTACCCTCTTGCGCTCTAATTTACATCCGATCTCATAAGTTCCATCGATCGTACCGTTAAAGTTATAAGAGTTTGCACTGCATCCACCACTGCAATAGAATCTTGCAAAACATTTTTTACATTCTTCTTTGGAGTATACATTACATGCCTTGAATTCTTTGACGATCTCATCTTTCTTGACTCCTTCGTAAACATTACCCATTAAGAAGTCTTCTTCTCCTACAAACTGATGGCATGGATATAAATCTCCCCATGGAGTCACTGCAAGATATTCTGTTCCTGAACCACATCCGGATAAACGTTTTGCAACACATGGCCCTCCTGTTAAGTCGATCATAAAGTGGAAGAAGGTAAATCCTTTTCCTTCCTTCTCTCTTTTGATCATCTCTTTTGCAAGAAGATCATATTCATCCATCAGAATTGGAAGATCCTCTTCTTTGATCGCATAATCTGCTGTATCCGGTGCCACAACAGGTTCTACAGAAATCTGTTCGAATCCTGCATCTGCTAAATGCATAACGTCTTTTGAGAAATCTAAATTATGATGTGTAAAAGTTCCTCTTACATAATATTTCTGCTGGTTTCTGCTGTCTGCAAATTTCTTGAATTTGTCGATAACAAAATCATAGCTTCCTTTTCCATTACGGAATGGTCTCATGTAATCGTGAACTTCTTTTCTTCCATCCACACTTAATACAACGTTATCCATCTCTTTATTGGCAAATTCCATGATATCATCGTTTAGTAATACACCATTTGTTGTCAATGTAAAACGGAACTTCTTATCATGTGTTTCTTCCAAAGAACGTCCATATGCAACGATCTCTTTCACTACATCAAAGTTCATCAAAGGCTCTCCACCAAAGAAATCAACTTCCAGATTTCTACGGTTTCCTGAATTCTCTACAAGAAAATCTAATGCTTTCTTACCAACTTCAGCACTCATTAATGCACGTCTTCCCTTGTATTCTCCTTCTTCTGCGAAACAGTATCGGCAGGCAAGGTTACAATCATGTGCAATATGAAGACAGAGTGCCTTTACAACTGTTGGTCTGTCTTTGAATCCACAAATGTATTCTTCATAACAGTCTTCTGTAAATAATACACCTGCATCTTTTAATTCTGTAACTTCTCCATAAGATTCTTTGACATCTTTCTCATCCCAGGATGATAATTCTTTGATGATCTCTTCTAATGTATGATCCTCATATAAAGCAATCACCTCATATGTCAGGTCATCAACCACATGGACAGATCCACTTGCTACATCAAGGACCATGTTATATCCATTATTTTTATACTGGTGAACCATTGTTTCTTTCTCCCTTTATCTGTTATTTTCTTTCATCGAAAAAATGAGGCGGCCCACAAGGAACGCCTCAAGCACAAAGTCTTTGTTCGATTTGACTATTTGCTGTGTTCGCAGGTCTGGTTACCTACTGTACAAGATGTTTTACATGCTGACTGGCAAGATGTCTGGCATTCACCACATCCACCTTTTTTCACTGTGTTCTGTAATGTTTTATTTGTCAGAGTTTTAATATGTTTCATCTTATCGTCCTCCTGATTCTCATAAAATAACTTGCTATATTGTATCATATTCATTTTCAAATAGCAAGCATTCCACCTAAAGTTCCTCCTGCAATACATAAGAAACATGCTGTGATCCTTTCTGTGGAAAACAGAACGATATTTTTTTGAAAAATCCATGAGATCAAAGTCAAGATCATAAAGTATAACATTCCTGCTGCAAATCCCCATAAAAACTTCTTTTTTCCGATCTTACTTCCGATCAGCATGCCAGCAAAAACAGATGCAAGAATATATGTAAGTGTGATTCCAAGATTCGCAATCTTCATTCCTGCATTGCTTTGATAGATGATAAATGCAAGAAGACACAATAAAATTCCTGTGGCAATGTAGGCAAATACCAGACTTTGTATCATATAGAGTCCCTTTTTCCCCATGTCCATAACAATTGCTCCTTTTTCTATTTAATCTATGACTGGTATTTTGAATCTATGCCTTTTTGTGATAAACTGACATTAAAATACGAAAGGAGTTTTCCTATGATCGATCTTCATATACATTCTACTTGTTCCGATGGAACTTTTACACCAAAACAGATTGTTCAAAAAGTGATAACAAAAGGATTATATGGATTTTCTCTGACAGATCATGATACTGTCGATGGAATTCCGGAAATTCTTGCCATGGATCTTCCAGATGATCTGAAATTCATTCCTGGAATTGAAATTTCATGTGATGCACTTCATCGTGAGATTCATGTATTAGGATACGGAATCAACTATAAGAATCAGCAGTTAAATCAAACGCTCAACATGCTCCGTGACAAACGGTTTCAGAGAAATCTTGATATGATCGAACTCTTTCAAAAAGACGGTTATCCGATCACGCTTGAAAAACTGCAAAATGGCGATCCTCATACTGTGATCACACGAGCTCACTTTGCAAGAACTTTGATCGCAGAAGGCATTTGTTCTTCCATGGATCAGGCTTTTTCCAAATATCTTGGTGAAAAGTGTAAATATTATGTTCCAAAACCATTTTTTGATCCAAAAGATTGCTTAAGATTAATCCTTGATGCTGGCGGAATTCCGGTTCTTGCACATCCATTTTTATATAAATTCTCAAATGAAGATACCAAACATCTCATTCATGATCTGAAAGAAGAAGGGCTCGCAGGAATCGAAGTTTATCATTCTTCCCATCATATCGGCCAGATCACAAAACTTCGCCAATGGCAGAAAGAATATGATCTTCTTGCAACTGGAGGATCAGACTTCCATGGAACGAATAAACCAGATATCGAAATTGGAACCGGACGCGGACCGTTATTTGTCCCAGATCATTTGATTGATGATCTGATGAATTATCATTAAGAAACAAAAAAGAATCTGAAATACAGATACTATTCTCTGTCTCAGATTCTTTTCTTTTGATCAAATATTCATCTTATTCTTCAGATGATGATGCGTTCGCTTTTTCCATTGCCTGGATTGCTGATTTCTCCATTGGGATACGGCAATGTTTGTCGTTACCAAATTCAACAATGATTGTTGTTTCATCAACTTTATCTACAACAACTCCGTAAAATCCGCTTGTTGTCAACACGCTGTCTCCAACTTCCAGAGTTTCCATCATCTGTTTTAACTCTTCTTCTTTTTTCTTCTGTGGTCTGATCGTTAAAAAGTACATTAATCCAAAACAAACAACCAACATCAGAATTGTCATTGTAACCTGATCCATTTTCTTCCTCCATCTTTCTAATAAGATTACTGGTTCATCATGCCATCGATCTTACGTTTCTTGTATTCCTTATAATTGCCTTCTTCGATTGCCTGACGAATCTCACTCATCATTGTATTATAAAAATACAAGTTATGCAAGACACATAATCTCATTCCTAGCATTTCTTTTGCTTTTAAAAGATGTCGGATATAGGCTCTGCTGTAACTTCTACAGGCTGGGCACTGGCATCCTTCTTCGATCGGACGATGGTCCAGTTCGTATTTTTTATTGAACATATTAAGTTTTCCCTGATTCGTATATACATGTCCATGACGGCCATTTCTTGTTGGATATACACAATCAAAGAAATCAACTCCACGGTCAACTGCTTCTAAAATGTTCACCGGTGTTCCAACCCCCATCAGGTAAGTTGGTTTATCTTCTGGCAGATATGGCACTGTCTTTTCAAGGATATTGTACATCTCTTCATGTGTTTCTCCAACCGCAAGTCCACCTAATGCATATCCATCTAGATCCATCTTGGAAATCTCTTTGGCGTGTTCGATTCGGATATCTTCAAATGTTCCACCCTGATTGATCCCAAATAACATCTGATGTGGATTGACTGTATCTTCCAGAGAATTTAAGCGGTCCATCTCTTTTTTGCATCGTCTCAACCATCTTGTTGTACGATCAACAGAATTCTGCATATACTCTCTTGTTGCAGGATGTGGCGGACATTCGTCAAATGCCATCGCGATCGTTGATCCTAAGTTTGACTGGATCTGCATACTTTCTTCTGGTCCCATGAAAATCTTTCTTCCATCAATATGAGAAGCAAAAGAAACGCCTTCTTCTTTGATCTTACGAAGCTTCGCCAATGAAAACACCTGAAATCCGCCAGAATCTGTAAGGATCGGGCGGTCCCAGTGCATAAACTTATGCAGCCCTCCAAATTCCTTGATCAGCTTATCTCCTGTTCTTACATGCAGATGATATGTATTAGATAACTCCACCTGTGTTCCAATATCTTTGAGATCATCTGTACTGACTGCACCTTTAATCGCTGCCACAGTCCCGACATTCATAAATACTGGTGTTTCGATCACACCATGGACCGTTGTTAAACGGCCTCTTTTTGCTCTTCCGTCTTTTTTGATTAATTCATACATTCTTATTCACCATAAATTTTCTTAATATTATCCATTGTTGCACCAAGATTCTTTAAAACTCCATCAAGAATCGTAACAGCTGCCATTGATTCTACCACAACTACAGCTCTTGGCACGATCATTGGATCATGACGGCCATGAATTTCAATCTCTACATTATCAAGATCACGATTGACTGTCTTCTGTGTCTGTGCGATCGATGGTGTCGGTTTGATGGCTGCACGGAATACGATCGCACTTCCATCACTCATACCTCCAAGAACTCCTCCAGAATGATTTGTCTCTTTTTCTACCTTCCCATCAACACAGATAAAATCATCATTATTCTCTGACCCTCGCAGGTTGGCAGCCTCAAATCCATCTCCGATCTCAAAGCCTTTTACTGATCCAATGGACATAATGGCTTTCGAAAGTTCTGCATCCAGTTTATCAAAAACGGTTTCCCCGATTCCAACTGGCATTCCTGTGATCTGACATTCAATGATACCACCGATGGAATCCATCTCTTTGATCATCTGGTCTGCTTTCTCCTGTACAAGTTTTGCTGCCTCTTTATCTGGCATGTTAAATGGATTGTTATTCATCTCCGCAAAGTCAAAATGATCCTTAGATACTTCAATTCCGGCGATCGCTTTTGCATAAGCTTTGATCTCAATTCCCAGTTCTTTCAAAACTTTCGCTGCTACAGCTCCTGCTGCTACACGTCCGATCGTCTCTCGTCCAGAAGATCTGCCGCCACCGCGGTAATCTCTGAATCCATATTTCATGTCAAATGTAAAATCTGCATGTCCTGGACGGTAAATATCTTTGATATTGCTATAATCTTTAGACCTCTGATCCTTGTTATATACAACCATGGAGATTGGAGTCCCTGTTGTTCTTCCTTCGAAGATACCAGAAAGAATCTCAACCTGATCTCCTTCTTTTCTCTGTGTTGTATACTTTGACTGCCCTGGTTTTCTGCGGTCCAGATATTTCTGAACATCTTCTCTCTCAAGAGGTAATCCAGCCGGACATCCATCTACCACGACACCTACGCCTGCACCATGAGTTTCCCCCCATGTTGTAATTCGAAAATTTGTGCCAAAACCTGATCCTGCCATATATGTTCCTTCCTATAGTTTGATATTTGCAAGTAAGTCACCAAGACTTGTTCCAGCTGCATCTTCTGTGTATTCCACACCAGTTTCTTCTGCTTTCTTAGCTGCTTCTTTATCATCTTCTAATGCTTTGATACTTAAACTTACTTTTCCATTTGCGACTTTAATGATCTTAACTGTAACAGCATCTCCTTCTTTCACAACTTCTTCTGGAGATTTTACTCTCTTCTGGCTTAACTGTGAAATATGAACTAATCCACTGATTCCATCACCGATATCAACAAATGCTCCATATGGCATGATATTTTCAACTGTACCTTCTACAACTGTACCAACTTTTAATTCATTGATCTTATTCTCACGTTCTTTTCTTTCTTTTTCCTTCTCAACAGCTTTTGCAGATAAGACAAGTCTCTGTTCTTCTGGTTCTACTGTGATGATCTTTGCTTCCACATCTTTCTGTAACCATACGTTCAGATCTTCTACATATTTTGTTGATAATAAAGATGCTGGAATAAATCCACGGATTCCTTCGACATAAACGATAACTCCACCATTTACAACACCGCCAACTGTCAATGCCAGAACATCCCCATCTTCTTTCATCTGCTCTAAACGGTTCCATACTGCGTCTTCATTTGTTGATGCTTTATTTAAAGATTCTTCTAACTGTGCTTCGAAATCTTCTCTTGTTTCTTTTACTTCTTCTGCCATAATATCCATTCCTCCATTTGATTGAACTATATACGTAACCTTTATTATAACATAGAATGAAAAAGATTCAAGAATGCCTGGATTTCCTATAACTACAAAACATTTTTACAGATACGAAAATGCTTGTTCCTATGAGAAATAAAATCCATAAATTGGGGTTTTTTTGTTTTTTTTCATCTTTTTTTGATGGTATTTTATCTTGTTTTACCACAATTTGTTTCACTGCTTTTGGAAGGACTTTTGTGATCTTAAATGTGATCCTTTGATCAGTTTTATTTCCTGCCTGATCCACTGCTTTCAGATGAAGAACATGCTTTCCAGGAGCCAATTCTTTCCATGTGATCTTATGATGTTCCAGTTTTTGTTCTTTTCCATCCAAAATGACCTTCTCCCACTGATCTGTTTTATTTTCCAGAAGGATGCTGATCTGTTTTCCATATTCACATTCAGATTTCTGATCAAGCCCTTCTATTTTGATCACCGGTTTTTGTGTGTCATAAAAAAACTGTATTTCTTCACTTGTTTTTTCATTTCCGGCACTGTCTTTTACATGCAGACTGACACTGCATTTCCCATTTTCTGTGATAGGATCTTTTATATAAACTTTATCTTCTTTCCATTGATATTCCTTTTTTTGCCCATTCACAAGAAATGCCATTACCTGCACTGGTTCCAGACTTTCAATGCGAAATCCTGGCTTCAGATTTTTTGTTGATATCTGTTTTTCCTTTAAATTCTCTTGCAAAAAATGAATCTGTATACCTTTTTGATTGACAGTAAATTTTCTGCTGCACCTATTTTGATTTCCTGCAAGATCTTCAGTTTTCACATCAATGGTATAATATCCATCCTTTTTGATCATAACGGATTTCATCTTCTTTCCGTTAAGATAAATATATGTCTTATCTGGATTCAGATTTTGATCTTTCACATCTACTTGAATTTTTACAGGCTTTGAATATGATCTTCCATTGTCAATTCCTTGAATTTTAATCCTTGGTTTTTGTGTATCAATGATAAACGACTTTTCCTGTATGATCATCTTATTTCCTGCCAGATCTTCTACCTGAACAGACAATGTCTGTTTTCCGTCCTTTAAAAATATAACTTCTGTTTCATAATGATCACCTTCCAACTTCCATGGCTTTACCTGTTTCCCCGATGTTCTTAAGATCATATTTTCCTTTTTCAGATTTTCATCCTTAACTATGATCTGAACTTTCTGGTATTTTAAAATTTCTGATCTTGGATTTTGATAGCGAACAAAAATCTCTGGATTATCTGTATCCACAAAACAAGTCTTTTGGTAGAGTTGTTCTGATCGATTTCCAGATTCATCTTTCGTATAGATGTCAAGCTGATATCTTCCATCCTTCCTGATCCTAGGAATCTGATCGATTCCTGTCAGTATCTCTTTTGTCTTCAAATCTGTAAGCTGCGCATAAAGATGCACCTGTGGTCCTTCTTTTTCCTTCAGATCATATGAGAAAACAGGAATTTTCGAATACCATCCACCAATAGGTTCCTGATCACATTGGATCTTTGCAAGTTCTGGTTTTTGTTTCCATACTCTCACTGGAATCTGACTGATCACTCCTTCTCTTCCAGCCTTCGAAACTGCCCTGATATAAACAAGATCATCAAAATCTTTGCTGATCTCTAACTTGTTATTTTTCATCTGCTTCCATTCATCTTGTCCTATTTTATATTCATAAAATTGAATATCAGAAACTGCTTTGGCTCCATAAGCTTCCAATACCACATTCTTTTTGCTCCATGCTCCTGGAGTATACGCTCTCGCTGTGATCTTGGCTGTTGTTGGATTATTTAATTCGACCATAACCTGCCTTATTTCTTCATATCCATTTTTATGAACAATATGAACCTTATAAATCCCTTCTTCCTGAAAACTGATCTGTGTACTTTGTTCGTAATCCCAGATTGGATTTATTTTCTGTTGATTCACGAAAACTGTAATATCCTTTGGTGCTGTCCCATTTTTTAGAAATATTTCCATCACTGTACTGCTTCGAAATGCAGGATCATTCCCTTCTCCTTCCAGAGTAATGTCCCAAGGGATTTCCCAATCTCCCTTCGTATCGACCGGTAAAACCATAAAAAGAAGAAGTACTGTGATTCCCATGATGATATATATCTTATATTTTCTGATCATAACCCAAGTTTCCTCCTCAATTCCTCTGCTCTTTTGCTTGTCATTCCTGTCCGTTTTCTACCTTCCCTATAGACCCTTTGTGCCTGTGTCATTTTATTGTTCCTGCATAAATAAATACTATACTCTACATAGACATCCATAACTTTTGGATATTTCTTTAGAAATCGTTCAAACTCCCTGCTGATATCTGGCTGTTTTGATTCCAGATAAACAAGCTTTCTTTCATACAATTTCCATGCAGGATCTCCTTTAAGATTTTCTTTGAAAACCCGGTCTGTTTCCTCTAAAAACTTTCTATCATCTCCTTTTTCTGCTTCTCTTTCATATAAATTGATCCGGTCTGCTTCCACTAATTTCTGATATTCTTCCTTTTGTGGATATTTTTGTATCTGTTCTAACATTTTTTCTGCTTCTTTCCATACATTCTCTGACAGTTTTACTGTATTTACTGTATAAAAATGAAGATAAAAATATGCCGACCAGAAATCATGCACATCGGTCTGACAATCCTGTACGATCTTCATAAGTTTTTCCGCACTTATATCATTTCTCCTGCCATCTAAAACATCTAAAAGCACCAAATACGATGACACATTCTTTTTCATCCCTCTACATCTTTCAAGATACACTCGTGCCAATTGTGTATTCTTTTGTATCTGATCCGTTCCATAAAAATAAGCCATTGCCTTTTTTATCTCTCTTTGAGACTTTTTCTGTACAATGACTTCTTTCTCTCTTTTCTCTTCCCTCTGTATCTGATTCCAAAGATTCTGGATACAAAAAACAGCAATCACCACCATGAACCCTTTCTTCATACGACAGATTCTCAATATTCTCTCAAAATCTGCCTGAATCTGCCTTGTGTTGTGATATCTTTTTGCATCGTCATCGATCAGACATTTTTCTATGATCTTTTGGACAGCATCTGTTGCTTTCAATAAAGATTCCATTGTTTTTCCTAAACTATATATATCAAAATAAATGTCTGCTCTTTCTTCTGTCTTTGCCTGTTTTTTTGATGCATAGTTTTTGGTTCCATATCCACTTAATTTTTCTCCCGCAAACAATGCCGCTCCAAAATCGATCAAGTATATATTTCCAGATTGATCAAGCATGATATTTTCCGGTTTCAGATCCATATGAATGATTCCTTGTTCATGAATCTTATTCAGCACTTTGCAGATCTTGATCATCCATAATAAACTTTTCTTTTTATAAAGTTTTCTACAGACTCTGCCATATCGTTTTAACGAATTTCCAAGGATATATTCCATCACCAGAAAAAGTTCCTTTTCCTTTCCTGCAAAAAATAATTCCGGCACACCTTTGGTATGTTTTAATTTTTGCAAGATCACCCTCTCCCTGTCCCACTGTTTTTGATCCTTCACGATCTTCACAGCAACCTCTTTTCCGGTCTTTTGATCCAGTGCAAGAAAAACTTTACCCATTCCGCCTTCTCCAAGTATTTTTCGGACTTGATAACGTTGGTGATAAATCTTTCCTATTTCTTGTTCGGAACTTTGACGATCACACAGGACAGATTGTCTAATTCTCCTCTTCTTTTTACTTTCTGAAAACATTTCTGCACCCATTCTTTGATCTGTTCTTTTGATGCCTCTACCTGATAGATTTCTTCTTCCTCAAGCAGCCCATAAAAGCCATCAGTACATAATAAAAACTCCATTCCTGGATTTAATCTGCCTTTGTAACAATCAATCCGGATATCTTTTGTCACACCTACACACTGGATCAAAATATGTCTTCTCGGATCTTTTTTTGCCTGCTCTTTTGTGAGATGTCCAGCACGCAGTTCCAACTCTGCCAGAGTGTGATCTGTCGTTACAAATTTACGGTCCCTGTCAAACCAGTAAGTTCTCGAATCACCGACATTTAAGACAAAAAATTCATGTTCTTCAACAAACAATAAGGTTAATGTGCTTCCCATGGATTTTGTTTCTTCCATCCGACGACTCATTAACAAAAGATTCTGATTGATCCTGCGGATCAGATCAATCAGATTCTGCTCGATCATATCAATTCCCATAGTTTCTAATCCATCAAACAACGTTTCGTCAAACCATTGTTTTAATACTTCCACGATATAATGACTGGCAATCTCTCCTTTTTTCAAACCTCCCATGCCGTCACAGACGACTGCGAGCAGATAAAGCTTTCCGTTCTTTTCCTTCTGACGCAACAGATAAGCATCCTGATTGGATGGTCTCCCATTCCCAATATCTGTCATTCCAATTGTATCTATCATAAATTCCTCCTAAATGAAAAAAAGCTCATAAAGATAAATCTTTACAAGCTTCTTTCACTGTTTTGTTGTATTTGTTAATAGTTTATTCCTCGATATCTTCGATATCTTCTTCCGCCGCTTCGTCGTCTCCTCCGTCAATCTCCTGCTTCAGGATTTCGATATCTCCACGAAGCTTCTCAATCAGATTAAACAGGTCAATATACTCTGCCTGTGGGTAATCCATATGTTCTTCAAAATACTTCTCTCCCACCTGACGGTACAGATCATTTAAATCTCTCTTGGCGACTCTTAGATCATTGTGTCTTTTTGCGGAATCTGCGACTTCTTTAGCTTTCTGCGCCGCTGCTTTCCCTGTGGTCTGAATCGTTTCTTCCAGACGTCCGAAAAAATCTTTTGCCATATACGTCACTCCCAACATTTTTCTTTCATTGTACCTTATCCTCAGTGTTTCGTAAAGGCTTTGTCCCTAGAATTACTAGTGTTTTTTCTTCTTTTTCCAATATATAAAACTTCCACCTAAAGATGCTGCCAACAATGCAAAAATCCATTTCTCATCAAACGAATCTCCTGTTTTTGGTGTGCTCGCTGCATCCCTTGTTCCTGGTGATCTTTTATATTCAGAAGTATTGGATCGATCTGCTTTATTTCCCGTTGTCACTGTTGATTTCGATTCTTTTTTGATCTTCACTAAACGTACTGCACTGACTGGTTTGACAAAATCTGCTTTTCCTGTCGCTGTATTTTTTAATGTCTTTCCAGAAAGTGATGCTTCTTTTAGTTTTACCTGATACGATACTTTTATGGATTCATCATAAGATAAATTCTTTCCTGTCTCAACGACATACTTATTTTCTCCTGCAGTGATCGTGCACTGTCTGGTAATATCTGACCCATCTGGTGCATAAATCTTAATGCTGTTCTTGATCACCTTAGCTCCATTTCTTGAAAGCTGATCTTCAATCACAATGTTTTTTGCGATCGCATCTTTGATCGTCTGCGTCACGACCAGCTGATACTCGCAGATATCACCAACTTTATATGTTGTTTTATCAACCTTCTTGGTGATCATCAATGCTGGCTGTACAGCTTCCATTACTACCACTTGATCATCTCTGACTTTATCCGCATCATCACTATAGCTTTCCGCAATGTTTTTGATATCTCCTGTGATCATCTTCTTAAATGCTGTCTGATATATTACCAGAAGTTCATCTTTGTCACTGACATCTTTTCCTGTAATGATCTTAAATTTTCTAAGATTCTCATCTATTATGATCTCACATTGCTTGGTGATATCTTCCCCATTGTATTTTACACGGATCTGTGAAATCTCCATTCCTTCTTGTTCAAAATGATCTTCTACGACTACCTGATGTGCTGTCATATTCTCATTTCTCTGTGTCACACGGATCTTGTATTCTCCGCTTTGTCCTTCTTTGTAAGACTTATGCGCAGTACTTTTTTCAATCTTTAACACAGGTGGTTTTACAACGACTGTATTTTCATCCTGATCATCTTCTGTATTATCACTTCCTGCAACTGCTGTATTCTTCACGGCTCCTTCAATCCTCTTTTCAAATACAACCTGATAAGCTACCGTCATCACATCATTTTCACCAAGATCTTTTCCTGTTTCAATCGTAAACTGATGGTCTTTCGCATCAATCTTGCAATCCGATGTGATATCTTTTTCATTAAGTTTTACTTCGATCTTCTGAACCTTCATACCTTCTTTTTCGAACTCATCCACGACTTTTACATTCTGTGCTGTCATGCCTTCTTTTCCTTGTGTGATATGAAGTTTATAATATCCAGTTTCTCCTACTGCATAAACCTTTTTATCCGATTGTTTTGTGATTTGCAGTTTTGGTGCTTTCACCTTGATCGTCTCATCTGCCATCCCGCTTCCTGACGGAATCTCTTTATCTTCCCGGATCAGATCTCCATTGCTGTTTTTTGTCGCAGCAACGTGCATAATATTCTTTACTTCCTGTCCTTCAAGTCCATCTTCTTCGATCACTGCCTGATAAGTGATCTCTATCTTATCCGTCATGCGAAGATTTTCATAAGATCCTGTTTTCTTTCCTTCTTCCGAACCCATTGCTGGAATTGTACCATTTTTCAGTGCAAGTGGTGTTATGATCTCATAACTTCTTCCACTTGGATCAAATGTGATCTTACACTCAGATGCAATGTTTTTCCCACCAGATATAACCGCTACGGTTCCTGGTATGATCTTGATCCCTTCTGCCTGAAGTTCATCCTGAATCTCCAAATTTCTCATAAAAGTTCCCGGATTTGGATTGGTGATCACTGCCTGATAAGTTACATGATCTCCTTTTTTATAAAGCTGTACTGGAGCTGATTTTATCACATTATTTTTTGGCGAGTTGATATACACCTGCCTTGATGCCTTTGTTTCTGGAATTCCTGCTGCCCATGCAGATGCAGTATTATCGATCACTTTTCCATTTGTAAGGACTCCACTTTTTACTGTATATGTGATCTCGATCGTCTGTCCATATGGAAGGGCATAATTACCTTTTGACTTCAAGATAAATCCATTATTTTCTATCTGTAATATGTAATTTTCCTTATCAAGACCACTGACTTTTACATCCTGTAACTTCATATCCATCACACTTGCAAAGGATGTATCCTGAATCGTAAAATAAGCTGTCTTTGCATTTTCGTTTTGATTTTTCACTGTTACCTTATAGGTGATCTCATCTTTTGCCTGATATTCATATTGTTTTGTCTCTTTCCTGATCAAAAGACCCGGCGTATCTACATTTTCTTTTGGCAGCTCGATATCTACACGAACCTCATTGGTCATTTCTATCTTATCATTAATGATCGTTTTCGCTGTATTTTTTTCTGTGATCATCGTTTCCTTTGTATTATAATGCCCATGTTCTTTCCATATCTTACGCAATTGATCTAACTGTTCTTTGGATGCATTCTCCGGAATATTCATCTTTACTTTGATCTTTAATTTATAAACAGATTTTTTATAAAATTCGGCATCTTTCGGATTCTTAAGTTCTGCTCTTACAAGATTGCCGTTTTGTGAAATATCAAACTGACTGCTTACATCCTCATCATCTCCGTAAACCTTGATATCCAGAATCTTTAAACAGGATTCAATCTGATCTTCAAATGCAAACTTATCAAAATAATGTGCCTTTGGAATTTCTCCCGCAATTACCTGACTGACTTCATAATCCCAAGATTTTGCCAGATCTTGCACTCTTAGATGTTCCGTCTTGGTCCCATCTTCTCCGATCACCTCTTTGGTTGGGTCAACTGGGTCAAAGCGGATCATATTCTGTCCATATCCTACATATTGCTCCTCTTTTGTTGGTGCTTTTTCAAGACTCCTTCCGAATGTATATTCAAAAGAATCTGATGCAAATGTAAATCCTACACAAGTAAAATCTTCACTACTGTAATTGTCTGGGAAATCCGCATAATAAATACTAGTTTCCCCTGATCTTTTACAACTTAATTTTGTATTCTTTGATACATATTCTCCGTGAATCTTGTTTGCTTTGATCCCGATATACTGATATGTATCAATATCCTTTAACGTCATATTACTTTTGATCGTTACTGGTGTATTCGTTCCTGCTTTATAAAAATCACTTTTTAATGTCATCTCTTCGACTCCAACATAAGCACATCCATTGATGCCGCTTCCAATCGCCACATAACCGTCTTGATTCTTATACTTTTCGATTCCAGTAACCGTCATGACCAAATCTAATTTTTCCCAATGGCCATTACTTCCATCGGCTTTGCATTGATAGATCTCCATATTTGTTTTTCGGATCTTAATATTCCCTGCGGTATTTTGTGAAGTCTGAAACCATGTATACTTTTTAAGGAAATCCGGCATCTCGATCTCTGGTAATTTTGCTGCTTTCTTTCCTGCTTCTATGATCGTCTTCGTCTGATCTGTTGCATGCATCTTAAAACCGTAGGATGCATCCACTGAAAGTGCTTTTTCATCGTCAAATGATGAGAAAATATGTTTCTCATCTGCCCAACTGCTTGTGATCTTCCCCGCATTCTCAGTATTTAACTGTGCTTTCACCTTTCGCTGTCCAAACACAGATAAGATTACGGATGCCGTAAAAACTCCGATCATCCCAAGGCACATGAACCATTGTCTCTTTTTCTTCATAATGTACTCTCCGTTACTGAAAACTTATAAAAAAGTTATAAACCTTTATGTTTCATTCCTACTTCAACGAGTATGCTTTTGTAACGAATCAATTCATGTACTACTCACAAGTTCCTGTACTCTCCATAGGCGTTAATTCCTGACTAACGTATCAGTACATATCTGTAATCACTTGAATATATTATGCTACAGATCGTTTCAGAACATCCTCTCCATATTTTTTAAGATTCAAAGCTGCCTGAAGATCTCTGTC
>ERZ837590.145-NODE-145-length-74402-cov-4.889491_pt1 | contig 74402 bp, 62 predicted proteins | sample MGYA00519573_ERZ837590 | MGnify/ENA primary metagenome ERZ837590 (study PRJEB31850, sample SAMEA3708820) | human gut metagenome | biome: human gut; feature: human-associated habitat; material: faeces | place: China | collected 2014 ... | reverse complement strand
GACCCGGGCGGAAACAGGAAGCGATATTGGAGTAATCCCTGGATCTCTGGTCCGTGTTCCGGACGATCATGGAGATCGGTGTTCCTGTAGTCTTTCCCTCGAAGACACCGGAGAGGATCTCGACCTCATCGCCCTCTTTTCTCTGGGTCGTAAAGCGGCTCTGGCCAGGTTTTCTACGGTCTAAGAGCTTCTGGATATCGGATTCGTCCAGTGGAAGACCCGCCGGGCAGCCGTCGACGACAACTCCGATGGCCTTCCCGTGGGATTCTCCCCAGGTCGTTACTTTAAATATTGTGCCGATGGTAGAACCTGCTGCCATGTTATGTTAATCTCCAATCTTTACAATTTCACAGCAGTTTGGCTCATTGACCGTAATGCTGCGGTCGCTCATGACGAGAAGACCTTTTTCATAGTCGATCTTAAAGAAGGAAATACTTCCCTCGTGGTTGATGGATGCCAGATGCTTTCCGTCCGGGAAGATCGCGATGTCCTTCGGGTAATCACCGCTGATCGGGAGGCAGAAGCGCATTGTCAGCATGCCGGTCTCATCATCGCGGTCGTACATGGATACCGTATTGTCTCCGGCGTTGCTGCAGAATAAGTGCTTCTCATCCGGGGAGAGGTGCATCGCGCAGGCTGCGGTCAGCTGGTTCGGCTTGCTTCCTGTGGAAGGAATCGTCTGGATCTTCTCCACGATCGGAACGCGCTCACCCTCCTTATAAGAATAAACCTCGATCATATTTTTCAGCTCATAGAGAACATAGAAGAAACGTCCGTCGGAGCTGAACATAAAGTATTTCGGAGCGGATTCCAGCTCGCAGCGGATCGTGTCCACGAGAGTGATCTTTCCGTCCTTGTGGTCGAAACGGTAGACCTTGATCTGGTCGATTCCAAGGTCCGCCACCATTAGGAAACGCTCGTCCGGAGTCAGGCGGCTGCAGCTCACATGCGGGCGGAAGCTGCGCTCCGCAACGGATCCGAGGCCCTTGTGGAAAACGCCGTCAGCGATCTGGCCCACGGCGCCGTCCTTATTCAGGTTGAGGACCGTGATCTTTCCGTCATGGAAACCGGAGATAAAGATATAGTCGTCGGCTTTGCTTGTTGAGAGATGGCATCCGCGCATGCCCCTGATATTTGCGCTGTTTAAGCGGGTAAGGCTTCCGTTCGAAAGAACGCGGAACGCCACAACACCCTCATCGGCGATGGAGTAGAGGATCTGTCCGTTCTGGGACGCTTTCAGATAGGAAGAATTATCGACCTCCACTTCGCAGCGGTAGATGAATTTTCCAGCCTCAACATCCACATCATATACAGTGATTCCCTTTGCCTTTCCCGTGTAGGAATAAGAACCCACATAGGCCATGTATTTTCCAGTCATAGGTAATTTCCCCTTTACTTTCAATTCTCCGAAAATGCCTCGTCCGGCAGCGTTTCGGAATTTCATAGATATGCTCATTTTATCATAATCTGCCACGTTTGTTAATCGAAATCTGAAAAACTCCGGGAATCGTATGAAAGAAAAAACATACCTCAGATTTTATTTCGAAACGGGGTCGGAAATCTATTGACAGAACATGGAAATCATGAGTAAATATACAAGATGAAATTCTTGTCGCACAGTCATTTTTTGTGCTGTTCTGCGTCGAAAGACAGCAGGACGTTTGAATATTTTTACATTCAGGAGGAAAAAAGAATGGAGCATCCGCTCATTGATTTGTCCCATATTTGGAAGAGCTATGACGGCGATCTGATCCTTGATGATCTGAGCCTTTCTGTAAAGGAAAATTCCTTTGTGACACTGCTCGGTCCGAGCGGCTGTGGAAAGACCACAACTTTAAGGATCATCGGTGGATTCGAAAAACCTGACAAAGGCCAGGTGATCTTTGACGGCGAAGATATCACAAACACACCGCCGAATAAACGCCAGTTAAATACAGTTTTCCAGAAGTACGCCCTATTCACCCACATGAGCATTGCGGAGAACATCGCGTTCGGTCTGAAGATCAAAGGCAAATCAAAGAGCTATATTGACGATAAGATCAAGTATGCGCTGAAGCTCGTAAACCTGGACGGTTTCGAGAACCGCAGCGTGGATTCCCTGAGCGGCGGCCAGCAGCAGCGGATCGCCATTGCCCGCGCCATCGTAAACGAACCGAAGCTTCTTCTTCTCGATGAGCCGCTCGGAGCCCTCGACTTAAAGCTCCGCCAGGACATGCAGTACGAGCTGATCCGGCTGAAGAATGAGCTGGGAATCACCTTTATATACGTCACCCATGACCAGGAAGAGGCACTGACCATGTCTGACACCATCATCGTCATGAATCAGGGCTATATCCAGCAGATGGGAACCCCGGAGCAGATCTACAACGAGCCGGAGAACGCCTTCGTCGCGGACTTTATCGGCGAGAGCAATATCGTGGGCGGTACGATGATCCACGACGAGCTTGTTGAGATCTTCGGCGCGAAGTTTGCCTGCGTGGATAAGGGATTCGGAAACAATAAACCCGTGGACGTTGTGATCCGACCGGAGGACATCGACCTTGTGAAGCCGGAGGACGGCACGCTTCAAGGCGTTGTCACGCACCTGATCTTCAAGGGCGTCCACTACGAGATGGAGGTTACGACCCCGGACGGCTACGAGTGGCTGGTCCACAGCACGGACATGTTCCCGGTCGGACAGAAGGTCGGCATTCATGTGGATCCCTTCGATATCCAGATCATGAACAAGCCGGAGTCCGAGGACGAGGAGGCCGTTGGAGTCAATGAATAGAAAAGCATCCAGATTTCTGGCTTATCCTTATATGATATGGATGGCAGGATTTACGGTGATCCCTCTGCTCATGGTATTCTACTATGGATTGACGGACCGCAGCGGGGCATTCACCCTGGCAAACATCCTGGCCATCAGTTCCTCTGAGCATCTGAAGGCCCTCTGGCTCTCCCTGGCGCTCGCGGGAGTCAGCACCGTGATCTGTCTCGTCCTGGCGTATCCGCTGGCGCTGATCTTAAGAAAACGCCATATCGGAAAAGGCAGCTTCGTGGTATTCATCTTCATTCTCCCGATGTGGATGAACTTCCTCTTAAGAACCATGGCATGGCAGACACTTCTCGAGAAGAACGGCGTGATCAACACCTTCCTCACGATGCTGCATCTGCCGAACATTGCGATCATCAACACACCGGCGGCCATCATCCTCGGCATGGTCTACAACTTCCTGCCGTTTATGGTACTGCCGATCTACAACACCCTTGCGAAGATCGATGACAACGTGATCAACGCGGCGAGGGACCTGGGGGCGGACAACTACCAGACGCTCACAAAGATCCTGCTTCCACTAAGCGTTCCTGGGATCGTCAGCGGAATCACGATGGTATTCGTGCCCGCGCTCACCACCTTCGTGATCTCGAACCTCCTGGGCGGCAGCAAGATCCTGCTCATCGGAAACGTCATCGAGCAGGAATTTACAAAGGGAAGCAACTGGAACCTCGGCGCCGGACTTTCCATCGTGCTCATGGTATTCATCCTTCTCAGCATGACCATGATCGCAAAATACGATAAGGATGGGGAGGGATCTGCATTCTGATGAAAACCGCAAGAGAAAGATTTAAGAAATTTATTGAGGATTTCTATCTGGTGCTGGTACTGATCTTTCTGTACGCACCGATCCTCGTCATGATGGTCCTGTCCTTCAACAGCTCGAAATCGAGATCCCAGTGGGGTGGATTCACCTTAAAATGGTACACACAGATGTTTGAGAGCGCCACGATCATGGATGCCCTCTATAATACGTTACTGATCGCGTTCCTGTCGGCGCTTATCGCAACGATCCTCGGAACAGCGGCGGCCATCGGACTCTCCGCGATGAAGAAGCTTCCGCGGACGATCTGCATGGGACTCAACAATATCCCGATGTTAAACTCCGATATCGTGACAGGGATCTCCCTGATGCTGATGTTCATCGCCTTCGGGATCTCCCTGGGCTTCAAGACGATCCTGTTCGCCCATATTACATTCAACGTGCCCTATGTGATGCTGAGCGTCATGCCGAAGCTTAAGCAGACGAGCCGGAACACCTTCGAGGCGGCCATGGACCTGGGCGCCGGGCCGTTACAGGCATTTTTCAAGGTAGTGTTCCCGGATATTATGCCGGGTGTGTTATCGGGCTTTTTGATGGCGTTTACGATGTCTCTCGATGACTTTATCATCACCCACTTTACGAGGGGCGCCGGGATCAATACACTTTCCACCCTGATCTACAGTGAGGTGCGCCGCGGCATCAAGCCGTCCATGTATGCCCTGTCCACCGTGATCTTCGTGACGATCCTCGCGCTGCTTCTCATCACGAACTTTGCCCCGGCAAAACCACAGACGAAAGCAGGAGCCGGAAACTTCGGACCGAACACGGTGCCGGATAAAGGAAAGAAGCCGGTGTGGAGCGGAAAGACAGCCATCGTGCTGGCGTCCTTCCTGATCGTGGGAAGTGTCTGCTATACAAGCTATCTTCACTTTGCGTCATCCCACTCCAACGAACTCTACGTTTACAACTGGGGGGAGTATATTGATGAGAGTGTTATCGATGAGTTTGAGGCGGAGACCGGAATTCATGTGACGTATGACCTCTTTGAGACAAATGAGGAGATGTATCCGGTCATCGAGGCAGGAGCAGTCAACTACGACGCGGTATGTCCATCGGATTACATGATCCAGAAAATGGTGGAGAACGGGCTTCTCGCAGAGATCAACTTTGAGAATGTGCCGAATATTGCGAATATCGATCCGGTCTACCTTGAAAAATCAAAGGCGTTCGATCCGGAGAACCGCTATTCTGTCCCGTATACATGGGGAACGGTCGGAATTATCTACAATGTCCAGAAGTTAGAAGCGCTTGGCGTCCCGGCGCCGACGAAGTGGTCGGATCTCTGGGATGAAAGATTAAAGGGCGAGATCCTGATGCAGGACAGTGTCCGCGACGCGTTTATGGTTGCATTAAAGGAACTTGGATATTCCATGAACACCACAGACGTGGGAGAGCTGGAGGAGGCGAAGAAGCTTCTCCTGGCGCAGAAGCCGTTAGTACAGGCATATGTTGTGGACCAGGTCCGCGATAAGATGTTAAACGGCGAGGCGGCGGTAGGTGTTATCTACTCCGGTGAGCTGTTATACCTTCAGGAAGAGGCGGAGACACTGGATCTCGATTATGATCTTGAGTACGTTCTTCCTAAAGAGGGAACAAACCTGTGGATCGATTCCTGGGTCATCCCGGACAACGCGAAGAATAAGGAGAACGCGGAGAAGTGGATCAACTTCCTCTGCCGCCCGGATATCGCGGTGAAGAACTTCGAGTACATCACCTACGCAACCCCGAACAAGGCAGCGTTCGAGATCCTGGATCCGGAATATCAGGAAAATAAATCTGTATTCCCGGATACAGATGAGCTGGAGAATTCTGAGGTCTACAGTTATCTTGGAACCGAGGCGGATGATCTCTATAATGCACTCTGGAAGGAAGTTAAATCACAGTAATATATGAAAGGAAACGGGAATCCGGCAGAAACAAACTCTGCCGGGTTCCCGTTTTTGATTTCTATAGTTCCGTATTTTATGATACCAGGGTCAAAAGGTCAGAAGTTCGACGCAAGCTTGCTTGCAGGAGAATTTTTGACCTTGGGACCCGCCAAAAACATGAGTAAGTAGCCATTTTTCATAGAAAAATGAGCGAATTACGAATGTTTTTGAGAATTGCGGGAGCACGCAGTGCAGAGCAATTCGGTATCAGAGGGGTCAAAAGCTTTTGACCCCAACATCATATTTTACATCAATACTGCCCTTATCTCCGGTTCGCCTTCTCCACATGCACGCTCTTACCTTTGATCTTCACATGGTTCATTGCGTCCATAACGATATCGGCCTGCTCCTTCGGAACTTCCACGAAGGTATATTTGTCATACATATCGATACTTCCAACGAGACGGCCCGGAATTCCGGATTCACCGGCGATGGCTCCTAAGATATCGCCCGGCTTCACGTTCTGATTCTTTCCGAGGTTGATGAACAGTCTTGTCATGCCGCCTCTGGCGTTCTTTCTGTCCATGTACTCCTCGTCATCGCCTCTCTGGCGTCTGCGTCCGTTTCTTCCGCGGTCATTTCTTCCGCCGCGTCGGTCGAGATCGTCAAGGTCACGGAGCGGTCTTCCCTCATCCGCGATGTCCTCGTAATCGTCGCCCATGGCCATCTTCAGGAACGCTGCCGCAAGCTCTAAGGAAGTGTAATCCTCAGCAAGAAGACGCTTCTCGATAATATCTGTCATGCGCTCTAAATTGCTGTCGTCACCGATATGCTGCTGAACATCATCTAAGATCTTCTCTGCCTTGATCGCAGTCACATCATCTAAGGACGGGATCGGCTGCGGAACGATTTTTGTCTTGCAGAATCTCTGGATGTCGCGGAGCTTGTAGACCTCGCTTCCCACCGCAAGGCTGAATGCGCGTCCTTCTCTTCCGGCACGTCCGGTACGTCCGATACGGTGTACATAGTACTCGTCATCCTGCGGAATATCGTAGTTAAATACGGCTTCCACATCGTCAACGTCGATACCTCTCGCCGCAACGTCCGTCGCAACAAGGATCTCAGTAGCGCCATTTCGGAAGCTTCCCATTACACGGTCACGCTGCTCCTGCTTTAAGTCTCCGTGAAGACCTTCCGCAAAGTATCCGCGGCCCTGGAGTGCCTGCACCAGCTCATCCACCTGCTTTTTCGTGTTACAGAACGCAACGGAGAGCTTCGGGGAATAGAGATCCAGCAGACGGCACATAACTTCCACTTTATTTCTCGGTTTTACTTCATAATAATACTGGGTCACCTTCGGAACCGTCAGTTCCTTCTTTACGACCTGAACCATCTTCGGGTCCTTCTGGAACTTCTGGGCAATCTGGGCGATCGCGTGAGGCATTGTCGCGGAGAACATTACGGTCTGGCGCTCCTCAGGAAGCTCACCGAGGATCGTCTCCATGTCCTCGAGGAATCCCATGTTCAGCATCTCGTCCGCCTCATCGAGAACCACCGTGTGGATCGCGTCGGTGCGGATCGTCTTTCTTCTCATATGATCCATCACACGTCCCGGGGTTCCAACGATGATCTGGACACCGCCCTTTAAGGAGCGGATCTGTTTTACGATCTCCTGTCCGCCGTAGACCGGGAGGATCTTGATCCCGGACATGTATTTCGCAAGGCGGCGAAGCTCTTCCGCTACCTGGATCGCAAGTTCTCTCGTCGGGCAGAGGATCATTGCCTGTGTCTTTCTGTTTTCCGGGTCCATCTTCATGAGAAGCGGAATTCCAAAAGCCGCGGTCTTACCAGTTCCGGTCTGCGCCTGGCCGATCATGTCATGGCCTTCCATCTCAACCGGGATCGCCTGGGCCTGGATCGGGGACGCCGCCTCAAATCCCATATCTGTAACTGCGCGGAGGATCCGCGGGTCTAAATTAAGTTCGTCAAATCTGATTGTTTCCATTCAATATCCTTTCTATGTTGTCTGCATAACAATTCCATGCCAGGATACATTCATTCGACGACTCCTACGGACTCCCAGATCTCTATACCGGTCACAGAATTCTATATACAATACTGACGGCTCGTTAATATTTCAAGCCATACAGGGTGCAAATGTAAAATATCTTATAACATAGGGAGGAAAAAGTCAAGCGACGATGTCTAAAAAAACGGAAGGGCAGGTACTTTTTTAAGTACCACGCCCTTCCGGGGTGTATGTTAATTTAAACCAGTATCAAGCCTCTTTTTTGTGGTAGCACAGATATCCAAACGCCGCCGCAACGCCCACCGAGTAGATCACGAAGGTGCAGGCAAACGGAAGCTTCGCATTCACAGAGTAGATAAATCCCGCTGTCAGGGAACCCGCAATACTTCCCAATGACTGGGTCGCGTTGAAGAATCCCATGACGAGGTTCTTCTGCTCCGGCGATGCCTGGTCTGCCACCATGTTCTGGAGAACCGGGACGCTGACGGAATAGCCAGCGTAAACAAGGATACTGAACAGGATGAAGATTCCGATCTTCACGGATATCAATGTTCCGATGGAAGCCAGCGCACAGAACGCTGTGAGAACCACCATAGACTTTTTGACGTTCGTCTTCTTGATGATCCAGATACAGAGGCTCATGTTCGCGATAAAGGATACGAAACCGACGCCCGCCTTGATGATTCCGTTGTAGGAGGAAGTCAGGCCCAGCTGTGCCTTTAAGTAGTAGTTAAAAGCCTGGTCGAAACCGGTATTTCCGAAGTTGATAAAGATGTTGATCGCAAACAGGAACACGAAAGCCATGCACATGAAATTCCTGCTGTCGATGAACGCCTGGAATGGGTTCGCTTCCTTCATGAGCTGCTTTGCCGGAATATCCTTTAAATTCGCCGTGCTGTCCGGTTCACAGATAAGGAAGAAAGCAATTGCCACCGCGATCAGGGTTCCCGCCTGGACTAAGAACGCCAGACGCACGGAAAACTCGCCTAAAAATCCGCCTATCATGTAGCCGAAAGCGCTGGCCACGCTCTTGATCGTTGCACTGTATGTCAGGTATTTCCCCTGGTCTTCCGGGTCTGACTTGTTTACGATATAGGTCAGAAAGCTTACAAAGATACCGCCGGTGAAGAGTCCCGCGAACATTCTCGCGAGAATGATCATGAGTTCCGTCGTAGCGTAGGCAAACCATACCTGGGCCACACCGTATCCCAGACAACAGATCAATAAGGAAAGCCTTGAAGAAATATAGTTATTGATCTTACCCCAGAACGGAGATAACAGGAAGTTTGTGATCAGCATAACTGCTAACGCCACTCCAAACATGTAGTCGTGGAGCTGCAGCTCCTGAATTACCGTCGGTGTGACCGGGTGGGCAAAGTTGGCTGCCAGGTTAAATACGATCATGGCAGTGAAAAAGGCAGCAAATCTCAATTTGTACTTCATAAGCGTTGTCTTCCTTTGTCTTAATTTTCAGTTCCAGACTTCTGTCATTCTTCACGTCCCACTGAAACTGTTTCGTTTTTTTCGCATTTTGCTTTATTTTTGCAGAAAATTCACATAATTCAAGTTTAAACTTATATCCGCTGAATGTCAAGCGCAAACAACCGTATGTTCTCTGTAACACTTTATCAGGATTTTTCTCCCCGCAGCAAAGGCACACCCCAAACATCAGGATGTGCCTATTACTCTTAGCTTTCGGTTTCTATTTTCCCGGCATCTCTGCCATAATTTCCGCCATCTCTTTTAATCCTGTAAACACAGCATCCGGCACCGTGTCAGCGTTCTCCAGATCACCGGCCTTCGTCTCCCCGGAGAGCACCAGAATCCCGTGGGCTCCATTTGCCACGCCGGTCTTCACATCGGTATAGAGACGGTCTCCCACAAAGGATATCTTCTCCCGCTCGCTTCCCGTGAGTGTCAGCACCATATCCACAGTTTCCTTAAATGGTTTTCCCACATACTTCGGCTGCCTTCCCGTAGACAGTGAGATTGCCGCGCACATAGCACCACAATCCGGGATAAATCCAGCCCGCGTCGGACAGTTGATATCCAGATGTGTTGCCAGGAATACTGCCCCACTCCGGATGTAGGTACAGGCCCTCTCTAACTTCTCGTAGGTCAGAGTCATATCAAATCCGATGACCACAACATCCGGCATATTCTTTGTGAGGAGAATGCCGTTCTCCCGGAAATTTTCCTCCAGGTCCGGGGTTCCAACTAAGTAAACCCTTTTTCCCGGATAATACATTTTCAGATATTCGATCATCACATCGCCGGATGTAATGATCTGATCCCGGCGGATATGGCAGTCCATTTTCGCCAGCTTATCAATATAGGTCCTCGGAGATTTCGAGGAATTATTTGTAAAAAATACATACCGCTTTCCGAGACGTTCCACCTGTCTTAAAAATTCCAGGGATCCGTCCAGGATCTGCGTGTCCAGATAGAAGGTTCCGTCCATGTCCAGGACGAAAAGCTCTGTCTCCTCCAAAAGTTTTTTTCTGTCCATCTTCCCTTTCTCCCTGCCTTATACCTTGAACCGGTATCCGACACCCCAGATCGTCTCGATATACTGGGGTTTCGCGGTATTCATCTCGATCTTCTCGCGGATCTTCTTGATGTGGACTGTAACGGTCGCAATATCACCGATGGATTCCATGTCCCAGATCTTGGAAAACAGCTCTTCCTTCGTGAAGACGTGGTTCGGGTTCTGGGCTAAGAACGCCAAAAGGTCAAATTCTTTTGTCGTAAAGTTCTTCTCCTCGCCGTTTACATAGACGCGGCGGGCTGTCTTATCGATTTTTAAACCGCGGATCTCGATGATATCGTTCACCGGGGTTCCGCTTCCGATGAGTCTCTCGTAGCGGGACAGGTGGGCCTTGACTCTCGCCACCATCTCGCTCGGGCTGAACGGCTTTGTAATATAGTCGTCAGCACCGAGACCAAGGCCGCGGATCTTATCGATATCGTCTTTCTTTGCGGAGATCATGATCACCGGTGTGTTTTTCGTCTCTCGGATCTTCTTACAGATCTCAAATCCGTCCACTCCCGGCAGCATAAGATCCAGGATAAAGAGGTCGAACTCCTCCGAAATCGCCCGCTTTAAACCGGCTTCTCCGTCATTTTCTATCTCAACCTCGAAACCGGACAGTTCCAGATAATCCTTTTCGAGTTCTGCAATACTCTCCTCATCTTCTACGATCAGAATTTTGCTCATATAAGTTCCTCCTGTTATGGGTATTATATTTTACTGCTGCGCGTCCCCCGCGGTCTTTCTGAGTACAAAGTGGATCTCTGTTCCGATTCCCAGCTTGCTGGTGGCCCAGATCTTTCCTCCATGGTCCTCAATGATCTTCTTTACGATGGAAAGGCCGATGCCGCTTCCGCCCTTGCTGGAATTTCTCGAGGAATCCGTCCGGTAGAAACGGTCGAAAATATACGGAAGCTCTTTCTGTCCGATGCCTTTTCCGTTGTCCTCGATCTCCACCTGGACAAAGTCACCCACATCCAGGATCCGGATATTGATGATCCCATTCTTTTTATCCATGTATTTTAAGGAATTTCCGATGATGTTGTTGATGACGCGCTTCATCTGCTCCGCGTCGGCGATCACCATCACGTCCTCATCTACAAAGTTAAAATAGCCAAGCTCGATTCCTCTCGCCTCGAGTTCCAGTCCTACTTCCTCCACACAGTCGCGGAAGTAGTTTGCCACATTGATCTTCGAGAAGGTATACGGGATCTTATTTGTGTCGATCTTTGAGTAGAATGTCAGCTCGTTGATCAGACGGTCCATATCGTTCGCCTTGTTGTAGATCGTCCGGATATATTTATCCCGCTTCTCCGGCGAGGACGCAACACCTTCCATAAGACCTTCCGCGTAGCCCTTGATGGCTGTGATCGGGGTCTTTAAATCGTGGGAGATGTTGCTGATCAGCTCCTTGCTCTCCTTATCATACTGGATCTTTTCTTCCGTCGATTCTTTCAGACGGATCCTCATTTCCTCGAAGTTCTGGCAGAGCTGACCGATTTCATCATCGTCCTCCACATCGAGAGTGAAGTCCAGATTTCCGTCGCGGATCTGTTTCGTTGCCTCCTGAAGCTTTCCGATCGGCCATAAGATCGACCGGTAGACCCAGGCTGTCAACATACCGCCAGTGATAAAAAGGATCAGCACACTGCTGAAGAACATCTCTGTGATCATGGATTTTACCTCCGGGATCACATCCACAACGTTTGTCACAAGGTAGACCGCGATCCGGCTCCCATCTGCCAGTTCAAATTCTCTCTGTTTGATCAGATGTTCCGTATTTTTATCCAGATAATTGCCCCAGGAATCAGAGTCATTGATCTCCGCATAGTCCGATATCTCTCTCTCCAGGCTCGATGCTGTCTCGTCGTTTCCTATATAGATCAGTTTTCCATCCTTCGTCACCATCAGAAAGGAGTGTTTTTCAGTCATCCGGGCGTTCAAGTCGCCCAGATACGACTGGTCCGTGAAAATCTCCGGATCCTTCGCGATCTTTTCTTCGATCTCCTTCTGAATGCTCTCAGTCAGGTGGCTGAATACCCGGATCGACGCGCCGGCAGAGAGATCCACCTGGCCAACGTCGTAGGTCTCCCGGAACACCCGGTTCTGATAGGAACTGAGTCCTAAAATCGAGATATAGATCAAAAAGATCGGTACCACCGTGATCGTCAGAAATGTGATAAGTAATTTTGTACGTATTTTCATGAGCGGCTGCGCGCTCCCTTCTTATTTTTGTCCGCCAGTCTGAGAGGACATACCGGCTTTCTGATCGCTCCGCACTACGTGCTCCTACGTCTGTGCCCCGCACCGGCCAGTGCAAAGCGATCCGGTATCCGATGGGGCAAAGGATCCTTTGACCCCAACAGCATATGATAAGTATAACACAACTCTTGTGGGTAATTTATAAAAGTATTCTAAAAAAGAATGTGCCTTGGCACATTCTCGCGCCTCGCGCGGTCGCTTGCGACAGTCTACATCTTCGCGCGAGTGCGCATTTTGGGCACGTCAGTGCCTTTTTATGTAACAGGGAATTCCTCGGAATTTCCTGTTACATAAAAAAGCGGCGCAGTTTCCTGACCTTTCTGGAAACTGCGCCGCAGCTTTTCGATCATTTCTGTCCCTGAACATTCATGATCGTTCTATTCTTTTTCTCTATTACAGATACTTCTTTAAATCCTCAACCTTGTCAAGCTTCTCCCACGGAAGATCGATATCTGTTCTTCCGAAGTGACCGTATGCTGCGGTCTGCTTGTAGATCGGACGGCGGAGATCAAGCATCTTGATGATCCCTGCCGGGCGGAGATCGAAGTTCTCACGGATGATCTCGACTAACTTCTCGTCGGATACCTTTCCGGTTCCCTCTGTCTCAACCATGATGGAGGTCGGATGAGCCACACCAATCGCGTAGGAGAGCTGGATCTCGCACTGGTCAGCAAGGCCTGCCGCTACGATGTTCTTTGCAACGTAACGCGCTGCGTATGCTGCGGAACGGTCTACCTTTGTGCAGTCCTTTCCCGAGAAAGCTCCGCCGCCGTGACGGGCATAGCCGCCGTAGGTGTCAACGATGATCTTTCTTCCGGTCAGTCCGCTGTCTCCATGCGGTCCACCGATCACGAAGCGTCCGGTCGGGTTGATGAAGAACTTTGTATCTGCGTCTACCATCTCCTGCGGAAGGATCTCATCAAATACATATTTCTTGATGTCCTCATGGATCTGCTCCTGAGTCACATTCTCATCATGCTGTGTGGAAAGAACGACTGCGTCAAGGCGGAACGGCTTTCCGTTCTCATCGTACTCAACTGTAACCTGGGTCTTTCCGTCCGGTCTCAGGTACGGAAGAGTTCCGTTCTTTCTGACCTCGGTGAGACGTCTTGCAAGCTTATGCGCAAGAGCGATCGGATACGGCATGTACTCCGGGGTCTCGTTTGTAGCGAAACCGAACATCATACCCTGATCACCAGCACCGATCGCATCCAGCTCATCGTCTGTCATGTTGTTCTCTTTCGCTTCAAGCGCCTTGTCAACACCCATAGCGATATCGCTGGACTGCTCGTCGATTGCAGTGAGAACACCGCAGGTATCACAGTCGAAACCATATTTTGCACGGTCATAGCCGATCTCACGGACTGTCTCGCGGACGATCTTCTGGATATCCACATATGCCTTTGTTGTGATCTCGCCCATTACCATGACAAGACCTGTTGTTGTACATGTCTCACATGCAACACGGCTCATCGGATCCTGTTCCATTAAAGCGTCGAGGATCGCATCGGAGATCGCATCGCACATTTTGTCCGGATGTCCTTCTGTTACGGACTCGGAAGTAAATAATCTTTTTTCCATTGTAGCTCCTTTCAAGTTGTAGGAAGACCGCACCTGCTCCCCGCAGTTACGGCAAAACAAAAGTCCGCTCATGCTAAGCGGACTTGACTGGTTTACGTGGTCAAATCCTCTTATTGCTCGATTTACTCGCTCAGGTTGGCACCTTCCTGCCCTCTCGCGTCTGCGATTAACAGGGGTTGCCGTGACTTCACAGGTCCTATGTACCTCCATCACTCTGAATAAGGGATATTGCGAACTTTTTTAAGTTTATTGGTAACTATTCCGTACCTTCATAGTCACGAGCAAAAATCCATTCCAGATCAGCTTCGCTGATGGGATTTTTGCTTTCTAGCCTATGTGTTCTTACGGTCAGCGCAGCATGTGCGCAGACCTACTGAATAGTTACGTTTATTATACTGTGAGCCACCCCAAAAATGACCCACGGACTGTATCTTATACGATTCATACGGGAATGTCAAGCGGCAATCGCAAAAAAGCCCGAAAATCCTGAGAAATCGGGAAAATTTCCCGGTATACCAGAACCTTCGGGCTTTCAAATTCTCATCAGCCGACTCTCAGTCTGAATTTCTGCGCTTCCTTCTCGGAATCCACGCGCTCGATCACAGCACCGAGAGAGCGGAGTTTCTCTTCAAAATTCTCGTAGCCGCGCTCAACATAGCCGATCTCATCCACAGTCGTGTATCCTTCTGCTGCAAGGCCTGCAAGCACAAGAGCCGCGCCTGCGCGAAGATCCGGTGCAACGACCTGAGCTCCTGTGAAGCTTCCGACACCGTCAACAATTGCGACACTGCCTTCCACCTTGATATTCGCGCCCATGCGGGAAAGTTCATCCACGTATTTGAAGCGATTTTCAAAGATACTCTCCGTCACAACACTCGTTCCATCTGCCAGAGCAAGAGCCACCGTCATCTGAGGCTGCATATCGGTCGGAAATCCCGGATACGGGAGTGTCTTAAAGTTCATGTGACGCTGTCTCGGTTTTCCGACTACGCGGATCTCCTCATCAAACTCAACAACCTCACAGCCCATCTCGGTGAGCTTTGCGGAGATCGCCTCCAGATGCTTCGGGATCACATTTTTTACGGTAATATCACCGCGGGTGATCGCTGCGGCACACATGAATGTTCCGGCCTCGATCTGATCCGGGATGATCGAATAGTTTGTTCCGTGAAGACGTCTTACACCTTTGATACGGATCACATCCGTACCTGCGCCTTTAATGTTTGCGCCCATACTGTTTAAGAAGTTTGCAACATCAACGACGTGCGGCTCTTTTGCCACATTCTCAAGGATCGTCTCACCTTCCGCCATCGTTGCAGCCATCATGATATTGATGGTAGCGCCGACAGAAACCACATCAAGATAGATATGGCTTGCCACAAGATCGATCGCGTGGGCCACAACTGCACCGCGGACGATCTTTACATCAGATCCCAGTGCACGGAATCCCTTTAAGTGCTGGTCGATCGGACGGCTTCCGATCGTACACCCGCCGGGAAGCGGAACCTCCGCACTCTTATATTTTCCAAGAAGCGCGCCGATAAAATAATATGACGCGCGGATTTTTCTCATATGCTCATCTTCCACGGTCACCGCGTGGATATTTTCCGCATTGATCTTTACAGTATGGCGGTCAATACGCTCAACCTTCGCTCCAAGATGGCTGATTGCCTCTAAAAGAGCATTGATATCGCTGACATCCGGGAGATTATCGATCACAACGTCATCATCGGTCATGATTGCCGCTGCTAAAATTCCCAGAGCCGCATTTTTTGCGCCGCTTATAGTTACTTCTCCTACAAGCGGATTTCCGCCCTTCATGATGTACTGTTCCATTACGCACCTCTATCTATATATCTAAAAAGGGACAGAGCTATCCCGCATTCGTCCCAGCTTGTTTTCGTTATGATTATAACATATCTGGGAAAAATGTAAAGTTTTTCTTAAGGAACGAAACCTATAGGGTTGGCACGCAGCATATGAAATCATACCCCGCTGCCCCAAGCATCTGGTTCGCCGTCTCCATGGACAGCACTTCTGTTGCCCCGCTCTCTGGATGATACACACGGACATGTGTCTGGTCATAGCCGGTCAGGTACATGGACGTTCCCTCTCCAGTGTAGGCTAACACCGGAATGTTCTGTCCCACAAAGTATAACACCTGGATGATCGTGCTGCCGGAGGCGTCCAGAAGGAAGGTTCCATCCTCCATCGTCTGGTTTATCTCAAAGGAATCGAGGTAGCGCTCCATCAGCCTTGACGCCGATGTGATATCCCTGATATAGGAAGCGCTCGCCCTGTTTCCGCGCACCCAGATGATCCGGTCACGTCCCGCTGTCACGAATCCCATACTGTTGTACGCCGTCTCCGCCGCGTCCGAGAACTCCACAAACCGTCCGAGGAATCTGCCCCGTCCGTAGGCATAAAACTCTGTTTCCCTGCAGGCTGCTGTCGCGATCGGCTTTACAGTCTCTCTGCTCTCCGCAAGCTTCGGGGATGCCTGGCGGATCTTCTTTGCCGTCTCGATATCCCTGTCGAGCTGGACAAACAGGACCTGTCCTTTCTGATCCGACGCGTACCAGCCGATATCGTCGGCCTTTCCCGGAAGGATCTCCGCGTTGCAGACCAGCGTGTCCGCGGAATATGTCCCGAAGAATCCGTCCTTGCTTGTCACAGTCTTCATATGGATCCGGCTGTCATTCACAGACACCTCGCGGATCCAGGAACCTGGCTTCTCATAGTGCATCACGGACTTCATCTCCCTGTCCACGATATCGATGCTCTTTAAATAGACTCCCATTACACGGCCGTTGGACATCAGGTAATCCCCGCTGTCTCCGGTTCCGTAGATGCAGTCATTTCCGACAAAGCCGAAAATTCTTGATACGGACCCCGCCTGTCCGCCGAGCTGGGTCTTGTCCCCGGTGTCGAGATCCATGATCTGGATCGTCTGGGAATCCCAGATTCCTGTATTTTCCTGCCATGCCGCCCGGGAGTGATCCGCGCTGACCGCAAACTGGGCCTTTGTGAGACCGGAAGCAAGCGCCACATACTCCAGGCTCTTCAGATCGATCCCGTAGATTCCATGGTCCATATAGAAATAGAAGATTCCGTTCGTTCCGCGGTGTGCGAGGACGGAGAGATCGTCCTTCAGCTCCTCAAAAGGTTCCGTGGATGGAATAAAAAATTTCTCCTCCAGGGCATTCTGGTCCATCGCATAGTGATAGTAGGCGATTCCCGTGCTGCCCTCATGGGTTCCGCGGTTCATTCTTCCGTAGACGATAAAATCGATTCCGCCGTCCTCATCCACAGAAAGGATCTCGACGCCATGTTCCGGCACGTTGTCACGGATATCGTCGGATGCCGCGCCGCCGAAGGCGAACACTCTGGCTCCAACATTCTCGCCACTGTCGTATGCCCACAGCTCCCGGCCTGTCACAAACGCTGTGTACTGGCCCCCAGCACTCTTTACGGCATGGACTCCGTCACCGTTTCCGATTCCCAGAATGATCCGTTTTCCAGAGAACAGATCGGAATCTCCTGTGAAGAGCTCCGTCATGGTCCTCTCGTAATCCATCATGTAGATCCGCTGGGATGCCCACTTCATTGTAAAGTTTTCTGTCACCTCGTAGGTTTCCGTCTTCTCGCCATCCTTCGCCGTCACATGAGTCGTGATCTCCACATTGGCGAGATTTCCGGACAGTTCCTTTAATTTCGTGTACGCCTCACCGGTCCGCTCCACGCCCAGAGAACCCCATGTGAGCTGGGTGAAAGTGTCTTTTAACGTCACAGTTCCCAGTGCCGAACTGTTTGCGCTGGGGGATGTCTCCATATACATGGCCAGGCTCTGGGCATCGCTGTACTTGTATGTCTTTGAGGAAAACTCCTCCGCCAGTGCCAGCATCTCGTTCACATGGCCCTGGTCCTGCTCCACGATCCGCATGTAATACCAGGCCTCGGATCCGTCGGGAAGACTCGCGCAGACGCCGAGAAGATACTCTTTTCCTGTCTCAAGAAGATTCTGGATCAGAAGCTCTGCACTTACGGCATTTTCGCTGTCTCCATTTATGGCTGCATCAAGAGATGTGACCTGGGTGCGCTCGATCAGATCTTCTGTGTCGAGGCTGCGGATCTCATAGCGCAGTCCCTGGATCTTTGTCGTACCGGCAAACCGTACCTTGAGTTTCCGGTCTTCCGGAAGTACGATCAGGCTGCCGCGGTCTGCGGTCACACCGCGCTCCTCCGTCTGGCCGAACACCGGCGCCATCTCCCGGTGTCCCATCGTCGCAAAGAGTACCGGAAATTTCGCTTTCTCCATCGCCGTGTACTCCGTGATTCCATGCTCTTCTTTCTTCCCAACTGGGTGTATAAAATAAACGATCACTGCCGCCACAAAAATAAGCAGCAGGATCATGACTTTCTTGCCGGTCTTCATCTTACTGTTCCTCGCTCTGTCTATCTGTCACTGCTCTGATTTTCCATTCTGTTTAAGATCCGTCTCCTGTAGATCTCATTTATAAACAGTACCTGTAAAAGATCCTGTCCTTCTTTACCACCTGCGGTCTCCTCCGGATGGCGCTGTCTCACTTTTGAAAGCTCCCGGTATAAGAATTCCCGGTCCGGGTATTCGTCATACATGGGACTTCCAGGGTATTCCAGAAGATCGCATGCCTCCTCCGCCAGGATCTGGTTCTGCTTTGCCGATGCCGGATAGAGACCTCGAAGATAATCTATCTCTGACCGGGATTCATTTCCGGTCAGCTCCGTTTTTCCGCTCTGCTCCTCTCTACGGTAAAGCATCCAGGGGACTTTCTTTGGCCCTTCGGACGAACAGGTCCTTTCTGGGTTAAAAATTCCGTAACCCTTTTTTACTTCCAGGGGATATCCCCGGTAAATCTTCTCCATAAAAACGTTCCCGCTCCTTTGCTGATCCCTATACAGGATTATCATATGCAAAAAGAGCGGGAAAGCTACCATTTCACTTTACTATGATCGTACCATGATCGGCTGATCAGGCTGTTCTTATCTGTTTGCAGACAATATTGTAAACGTACATCCTCTCAGCGCAATGCTCTTAGAACAGTTTCTTCGGGTAAACGCCTGCATCTACCAGCTTCTGGATTGATGCGACAACTGCCGGTTTGTCTTCCTTATAAGTAACTCCAAACCATTTATCCTTTGTCTCAAGCACACGGACAGTTCCTTTTCCACTGTGGATGCACTCGTCGATCACTGCCGGAAGAAGATACTCCGCCTTCAGATCTCCCTCTTTCACGTTAGAAAGAAACTCCGGGAATCCTTTTTCCAGTTCCTTTACGAAGGATGCCGGGAGACCGAACATGTTCATGGAGACATGCTGATCTTCTGTCACGGTAACCGGATTCCCGTCGTGGTCTGCCGCGTGCATGCCGTCCTCGGCCTTATATACATCATATGTCTCTGTGACCTTGGAGAGGTATCCATTATTGTCCACAGTGCACACGCCGCGGGTTACAGGACCGTTTTCGCTTAAGGTGTTGGAGAGGATAAATCCTGCCATACACATATCGAAGGTGTCCTTCGTATCATCCATCTCATTTACCATGTAATCATGGACGATCCTGAAACCTTCTTTTCCGTAATAGTCATCTGCATTGATGACAAGGAACGGCTCCTTAATTAAATTTCTCGCCGCAAGGATCGCCTGACCGGTTCCCCACGGCTTCTTTCTTCCTTCCGGAACAGAAAATCCCTCCGGGAGATCGTCCATCTCCTGGTACGCATACTCTACCGGAGCGATCCTCTCGATACGGTTTCCGATGATCTCCTTGAAATCCTTTTCCAAATCTTTTCTTATAATAAAGATAATTTTATCAAATCCTGCTTCCAGGGCGTCATGGATCGAATAGTCCATAATGATCTCACCGCTCGGTCCAACCGGGGCAAGCTGCTTGATCCCGCCGCCAAAACGGCTTCCAATTCCTGCTGCCATGATGACAAGAGATGTCTTTTTCATGTAACAGTCCTCCTTTATCTGATGATTCTTCTCACACTCACTTGAAGACATCATAACACAAACCCCGTGGGTTTTCAATCAGACAAGTGCTTCCCCGCGTTTTTTAAGAAAATCGTAACTGTTATTTTACTTATATATTCTCGAATTTTTATTCATAATCTGCGAACTTCTTCTTTGTAATACCGGATTCTGTAAAACAGCTTTTTCTGTGTGGCAGGAAGCTTGAAAGCTGCGCTTTAAAGTTCGATCATGTCGATCAGTTTCTGAAGTTCGTTGATAAACATGGATGTGTGATATCCGTCAGCGGCTGCGTGGGCGATGTTGACGCAGAATGGCATTGTAAGTATCCCGTCATGCTCTGTGAACTTACCGCAGGTAATAATTGGAAACAGCATCGGGGTTCCGCTCTCCGTGTAGGCGGAATAACCGGTAAAGTTTAACCACGGCACCATGGAGATACAGTAAAAGTTCTGTGGCTGTCCCGGTTTTGCCTTTACGGCTTTTACGTCTTTGTAGGTCTCCATGTCATCTCTCATATTTTTATAGAAGGTTTTAAAGTCTTCCGTGTATCCGGTCCAGACATCGGAGAAGGTATGGTCATCCTCATGGAAGATCGTATAATTCGGATGAAGGATATCGTAGTATCCCGGATTTCCTTCCTTGTCCCGTCCCATGCGGAATTCTTTTGTCACTGCGATCTGTTTTGAGACACAGTAGACAAAGGCAGGATAAAACTTCAGTCCTTTTTCTTTTACCTGCTGGTGCAACTTCGTGATATCTAAGGACACAGTCACACTGTAGCCGCATTTTAACAGGTTTGTATAATAATCATAATGGGAGTTTCTCTCCCAGGTGGTTCGGTCGATCGGTGTAAATTTCATGCGGATGGGTCTCCTTTTTTCTTAATTTTACCATCTGACATTTACACATGCAAGTTGAAACAACTACCACCACTATTATTTCCCACATACACAAAAACACTCTCCAAACAGGCCAATTACGGTCTGTTCCAAGAGTGTCTCTTATGCATATTCCATATTTTATTTTACACGATCTTGCTTCCGTTCGCTGTCATCTTGAATTTCGCTCCGAGCATTTCACACGCGCGGCGGCACATGAGCATCCTCTGTAAGAAGATCTCGAAGTACTCCAGCATGGAGCAGATGTTTTCGTCGATCTTTAAGTTCAGGGTGATCACTTTCTTTTCCTCATTTACCTTTAATTTTGCCTCTGTAACCGCATAGTTTACGCGGTCGTGGATATCAAAGGATGCCATCTCCTTCTGGCGGACGCGATTTCTGCGTACATCCGTCTTGTCGGCGATGATAAGCGCCGCGGAGATCGGATCTACGGCTCCGCCCGTTGACTCATCATGGTTTCCGATCGCGGAGACGATGATCGCGCGGTCTGTGATCGGAAGATCCGTCTTTTCCAGGATCTGGGATGCCAGAAGGGCACCATACTCCGCATGGGCATGCCGGTTGATCGCATTTCCCATATCATGCATGAAACCGGCGATCTTCACCAGCTCGATATCGTGATCTGAGTAACCGAATTTCTTTAAGATCATTGCTGCCCGCTCCGCAACCATCGCGCAGTGCGCGTCCGAATGATCTGTAAATCCCATAGTCCCCAGATTGTCGTTTCCTTTTTTCAGGTAAGCTAAAACTTCCTCGTTTTTCTTGATTTCCTTATATGTCATATTCTTTTTCCTCTGCCGCAGTCGACCCAGCTCGTGACTGCTCTTTCTTTTTTCTCTCATTTTCACTTCTATAGCATATAGCAGAAAAAAGAAACGAACAATCACGCTCCGGTAAAAGAATGTAAAATCTGTGTAAAGTGTTGCTGTACACGAGTAGGAATTTTCTAAACTGAAAATCCCGTACAATACAGTGGTAGTAGTGGATTTTGCCGATTTGGAATGCGAAGCATCGGCAAAATCAGTTACTGTTTGTGCAAGGCGCGAACAGCAACTGCAAAGTTCTTCTTGACATATGTACGAAATCGTACTATGATTCTACGTACGATTTCGTACATCAACAGCTGCAAAACTGTCGATAGGAAACACATGAATTTTCCCTCGGGCAGACACAGTAAAAAACTGAAAGGGTACACAATGAATATTTCACTTTCCGACCACTTTACCTATAAAAAACTCCTGCGGTTCACGTTTCCGTCTATCGTCATGATGATTTTAACGTCCATCTACGGTGTTGTGGACGGTGTTTTCGTCTCGAACTTTGTGGGTTCCGAGGCCTTCGCCTCCATCAATATCATTATGCCGTTTCTCATGATCCTCGGTGCTATCGGCTTTATGACCGGCAGCGGCGGCAGTGCCCTGGTGGCTCTGACCTTCGGGATCGGGAATGAAAAAAAGGCAAAGGAGATCTTTTCTCTCCTCGTCTACGTTCTGATCGCGGTGGGCTTCCTCTTTACGGTAGGCGGCGAGATCCTTTTAGCCCCGATGGCAAGACTCTTAGGCGCTGATGAGATTCTCCTCCCCTACTGCGTCCGTTACGGCCGGATCATCCTGCTGGCTCTGATTCCTTTCATGCTGCAGAATGTATTCCAGAGCTTTCTCGTTGTAGCGGAACGCCCGCAGCTCGGACTCCTGATCACCATCGCGTCAGGACTCACAAATATGATTCTCGATGCTTATTTTATCGCCATTCTGCGTCTCGGCGTCGTGGGCGCTGCCGCCGCAACGGCGCTCAGCCAGTCCATCGGCGGACTGATTCCTCTGCTCTACTTTATCTTTCCAAACAGGAGCCGGCTCCGTCTCGGAAAGACCCATATGGACTTTAGTGCCCTGTTGAAGGCCTGTACAAACGGTGCTTCCGAGTTTATGACGAACATCTCCATGTCCATCGTGAACATGCTCTACAACTGGCAGCTCATGCGCCTTTCCGGTTCCGATGGTGTTGCCGTATACGGCGTCATCATGTATGTGAGCTTTATCTTTGCGGCGCTCTTTATCGGCTACTCTATGGGAAGTGCCCCGATCGTGGGCTATCACTGCGGTGCGGGAAATAAGAGCGAGTTAAAGAATCTGCTCGGAAAAAGCTTCCGGCTGATCCTGACCTTCCAGATCATCCTGACGATCGTGGCAGAAGCGGGTGCCCCGTTTCTTGCGGGAATTTTCGTCCGCTACAACACGAACCTCTTAGACATGGCGGTCCATGCATTCCGCTCATACTCGATCTCTTTCCTGTTCATGGGCTTCAGCATCTACGCATCGTCCTTCTTTACGGCACTCAACGACGGGGGCGTCTCCGCTGCGATCTCCTTCTGCCGTACCATGATCTTTGAAACGGGGGCTGTCATCATCCTGCCGTTTTTCCTCGGTGTTTCCGGGATCTGGTACTCCATCATCGCGGCGGAATTTATGGCGGTATGCCTGTCACTCTTCTTCCTGATCCGGAAGGCAAAGAAGTACGGATACGCGTAAACTGACAGTCCGGACAGGCGGATGCAAAGCCCTGCACTGCCCCCATACACTTATATTTTCAGGAGATCTGCCATGTACTCTGCATTTAAAGAATTCTACAACCTGCTCAGCCAGGTCGACAGTGCCTACCATGACGCTGCATTAAAGCTCGGTCTCACGGACAGCGAGCTTGATATTCTCTACTCTCTCAACGAACACAGCTCCGGCTGCAATCAAAGTATTTTTTACAAAGAGACCGGCACCACAAAATCCACGATCAACTCCGCGGTACGCAAGATGGAACAGGCCGGTTATCTGTACCTGAAACCCGGAACAGGGCGGAACACCTGCGTTTTTCTCACGGAAAAAGGAGAGGAACTCATGAAAAATACCGCCCATCGCCTGATCGCCATTGAAAATGCGATTTTCGAGAGCTGGTCTGCCGAGGAGCAGCAGATCTTCATAAAACTGAACCGGGATTTCGCGGTCAAATTCACGGAGGAGACGAAAACCATATAGGCTGTGATAAAACATAATGTACCTTTTGTGTCATAGGAGCTTCCGAGGAAGCCTTATTACGCAAAAATCAGCGCCTCTGAAAAATATTCTCAGGAGCGCTGATCTTTTATGTCTATATCATCTTACTCAAAACTGTCTGTAACTGTTCAGTACCTCACAGTTACACGCAAAAATCCATTCCAAATCGGCTGTGCCGATAGGATTTTTTCCTTCTAGTCTAAGTTTTATTACGGTCAGCGCAGTAAATGCGCAGACCTACTGATCAATTAAAACTGTCTCATAAGATTTACCATCTCGATCGCGGAAAGTGCACAGTCATATCCTTTATTTCCGCCTTTGCTTCCGGCACGGGCGATGGCCTGCTCAATGTTCTCTGTTGTCAGGACGCCGAAGAGTACCGGCATCTTCTCTGCCAGTCCCACCTGAGCGATTCCCTTGGAGACTTCACTGCACACATAATCATAGTGTGTGGTATCACCGCGGATCACAGCGCCGACGCAGATGATCGCGTCATACTTGCCGGACTTTGCCATGGCAGATGCCGCAACCGGGATCTCGAATGCGCCCGGAACCCAGGCTGCCGTGATATTTTCTTCCTCCACACCGTGGCGGACAAGTCCGTCAACCGCTCCGCCTAAGAGCTTATTTACGATGATCTCGTTGAAACGGGATGCAATGATCCCCACTTTCATGCCTTCCGGCGCTACAACTTTTCCTTCTAATACCTTGATCTCTTTCATGATGATTCTCCTTTTCTTATGCTTTCTGCTATTCAGAAGTCTTCATAATTACATGCAAAATTCTATTTCCAATTGCCCAGCACTTCCGTCCGTACGGGATGCATGCCGCCGGTGTGCAGAACTTTCCATTCTATCACACTTTGATTTTCGTAAAGATATGCCCCATCTTGTCCTGTTTCGTCTTCAGATAGAAGCTGTCGTACTGCTGCGGATCGATCTCGATCGGCACGCGCTCATGGATCTCAAGTCCGAAGCCGGAAAGTCCGTAGATCTTCTCCGGATTGTTCGTGAGAAGTCTTAAGGACTTCACGCCGAGATCCCTTAAGATCTGTGCCCCGATCCAGTATTCCCTGAGATCCGGAGCAAAACCAAGCTTGATATTGGCCTCCACCGTGTCAAAGCCCTGCTCCTGAAGCATATACGTCTTCAGTTTATTGATCAGACCGATGCCGCGGCCTTCCTGGCGCATGTAGAGGATGATGCCACGGCCTTCCGCCTCCACCTGGCGCATCGCGGTCTGGAGCTGTTTTCCGCAGTCACAGCGCATGGAACCGAACACATCTCCGGTCAGACACTCGGAATGCACGCGGCAGAGCACATCCTCGCCGTCCCCGATATCACCTTTCACAAGCGCCACATGGTGCTCGTCGGTAATATCGTTCACATAGCCGTAGATCTTAAAGTGTCCGTACTGGGTCGGCATGTCCGCGCAGGCCTCCTGCACCACATGTTTTTCATGGACACGGCAGTAATCCTGCAGCTCCTTGATCGTGATGAATTTCAGTCCGTACTCTTTCGCCAGCTTCCACAGGTTCGTGGTCCGCATCATGGTTCCGTCTTCCTCCATGATCTCACAGCACACGCCGCACTCGGAAAGTCCCGCCAGACGCATGAGGTCCACAGTTGCCTCGGTATGGCCGTTTCTCACGAGCACTCCGCCCCGTCTTGCTACAAGCGGGAATACGTGTCCCGGTCTTCTGAGATCCTGGGGCTTTGTCGCCGGGTCCACGCATTTCATCATCGTGTAAGAGCGCTCCGCCGCGGAAATTCCTGTTGTCGTGTCCACATGGTCAATGGAGACCGTGAATGCCGTGCAGTGGTTATCCGTGTTCTCGGATACCATCTGCGGAAGTCCCAGCCGCTCTGCCACTGCCGCGCTCATCGGCGTACAGATCAGTCCCTTTGCGTGGCTTGCCATGAAATTGATATTTGCCTGTGTCGCGAACTCTGCCGCGCAGATCATATCTCCCTCATTCTCCCGGTCCGGGTCATCTGTCACGAGAATGATCTTTCCCGCCCGCAGATCTTCGATCGCTTCTTCGATTGTGTTGTATTGCTCGTTCATATTTTCCTGCCTTTCCAGAGTCCTTTATTAAAAGTTTTTTGTAACTATTCAGTGCCTTCATAGTTACACGCAGAAATCCATTCCAGATCAGCTTCGCTGATGGGATTTTTGCCTTCCAGCCTATGTTTTAAAATCCATATTTCTGAAGAAACTCCATGCTGAGCCCCGAGTTTCCCTTCACATTTCCTGCGGCATTTTCACCGTCAGGCATTTTTCCCCTGTCCGCACCGGAATTTCTTCCGATATCCACAAATTTCTGAATATATTTCCCCACAATGTCGTTTTCCAGATTGACCGGATCTCCTGCTTTTTTCTTCAAAAGCGTTGTCTCCTCGCCGGTATGCGGGATTACCGACACCGAAAAGTTCCTCTTTGTCACCGCCGCCACCGTGAGGCTGATCCCGTCGATGCAGATCGACCCTTTTTCCACGATCAGATCCAGGATCTTATCCGCACATGCGATTGTGACCCAAACTGCATTCTCTTCCCGTCTCATCGATTCGATCTGCCCGGTTCCGTCAATGTGACCGGAAACGATATGACCGCCGAACCGGCCGTCCGCCGCCATGGCCCGCTCAAGATTTACATAACTTCCGTCCTGCAGTGCTCCGAGGCTGCTTCTCCTCACAGTTTCCGCCATCACGTCGGCGGAAAACTCGTTATTTTTCATATTTGTGACCGTAAGGCAGACACCATTGACTGCGATGCTGTCACCGATCTTTGTTCCTTCCAGGACTTTTTTCGCTTTTACCGTCAGCGTACCGGAATTTCCGCGCAGGGAAAGTGCCTTCACCTGTCCGAGTTCTTCTACGATCCCTGTAAACATGCCCTTACTTCCTTTCCCATTTTCAATCTACTGAATATCTGAGCATCAGATCATCCCCGATCGTCTCCATCTGTCTCAACGTCAGCTTCACAGCTTCCGCCGGATGCGCCACACCGATCCCGGAAACCGGAGTCTTCGCACCGGCACCGCCGAAGATCTTCGGGGCGATAAACGCGCAGATCTCGTTTACGATCCCGGCTGACAGCGCCGCGTCATTTAAGGTACCGCCGCCCTCTAAAAGCACGCTGTCGATGCCCTGTTTTCCAAGATATTCCATGAGCTTTCTAAGATCCACACGCCCGTCTGCGTCCGGGACCGACACGGTCTCCACGCCGGCCGTGTGAAGCTGTTCCTCTTTCTCTTCCGCTTCTTTACAGCCTTCCCAGGAATGCTCCCCCGCATACGCTACGATGGTCCGGTACTCCTTTGCCGTCTTCACGATCTGTGAATCCATTGGGATCCTGAGCCCACTGTCGCAGATGATCCGCACCGGACTCTTCAGCCCGGGGATCCGGACGTTTAACATCGGATCGTCTGCCAGGACCGTGCCGATCCCAGCCATGATCCCCATATACTGGTGGCGCAGCTCCTGCACCTTTTTCCTTGCGCTTTCTCCTGTGATCCACTTGGAGTCGCCGGTCCGCGCAGCGATCTTTCCGTCCGCCGTCATGGCGTATTTCATGACCACATAGGGGGTTTTCTTTGTGATATAATGAAAGAATACCGGATTTAACGCATCGCATTCCTCCCGCATAAAGTCCTCTTCCACCCGGACTCCCGCTGCTCTTAAGATCGCCGCTCCTTTTCCTGATACCAGGGGATTCGGATCTCTTGAACCGATCACAACTCTTGCAATCTTCTGCTCGAGGATCGCCTCCGTGCAGGGCGGTGTCTTTCCGTAATGGCAGCACGGCTCCAACGTCACATAAAGTGTCGCGCCTTCCGCACTTTCCGTGAGCGATGCAATGGCGTTTCGCTCCGCGTGGAGTTCTCCGCACCGCTCATGATAACCTTCCCCTATGATCCTTCCGTCTTTCACGATCACAGCTCCCACAAGGGGATTCGGGCTCGTCCAGCCAAGTCCCCCCTTTGCAAGCTCAATGGCCCGCAGCATATAATCCCGGTCCGTCATCTTTTTCACTCCTCTTTCCGCAAACCTGCCTTACAGGCGCAATCAGAAAATTCCATAGGAATTTTCTGTTAAAAAAATCCCTGTAAAGCAGATGCCTACAGGTTTTTTCATATTCGGTCCGTTGTTTCATTCGGAAATATAACTTTTCTGCAATTCACAGCTTTCCCGGATCAATCTCCTGTTACACAAAAAAGCCCTGAAACAGTTTCCTATTCCAGAGCTACTGATCCGATCTTCCGTGATCCAGAATTTCTCAATCCCGTCCTCTTTTTCGAGCACCGGATCGCTTCCGCATATCACAAACAAACCTGAAATTCTTCTTTCATCCAGACTATACTGTCGGCCCCGGAATCTCACCGGATCATACCTCTCGGCTCGCGGGCTTTACCGCCGGTAGGGACTTGCACCCTGCCCTGAAGACTTATTATTGAATTGTCCTTTTCGCTGACCGTCATTTCCATCAGCGGTTGTTTACAATATACTCCCGTTCTCCGTATTTGTAAAGTATTTTCGATAGGAATTTTCACAGAGGATCCCTTTGCACAAAATTCTTGCATGGTACCTGATTTCCTGGTATACTTGATATATTAAGCACTGTCTATTTTCGCAGCATAAGGAGGAAATTCGATGTTCAACTTTAATTTCTATACCCCGACCCGCGTCGTATTCGGAAAAGAAACCGAATACCGGATCGGAAAGCTTGTAAAAAATGTAAACTGTAAAAAAGTCCTGCTCCACTACGGAAGCGGCAGCGTGATCCGCTCCGGTCTTCTCGGACGCATTAAAGAGTCCCTGGACGCGTCCGGAGTCACCTATGTGGAGCTTGGCGGTGTTGTCCCAAACCCACGTCTTTCCTTAGTCCGTGAGGGGATCGGGCTCTGCAGAAAGGAGGGCGTTGATTTTCTTCTCGCTGTCGGCGGCGGCAGTGTCATCGACTCCGCGAAAGCCATCGGTTACGGTCTCGCGAACGACGGTGATGTCTGGGATTTCTATGAGCACACCCGTCAGGCATCCGCATGCCTTCCGATCGGCGTTGTTCTGACCATCGCGGCTTCCGGAAGTGAGATGAGCAACAGCTCTGTTATCACAAACGATGAAACACTGGAAAAACGCGGCTACAACAATGATATCTCCCGCCCTGTATTCGCTGTCATGAATCCGGAGATCACAATGACTCTCCCGCCATACCAGACAGCCTGCGGCTGCACCGATATTCTGATGCATACCATGGAGCGCTATTTCACAAACGGCGGAAATATGGAGATCACCGATGCCATTGCGGAAGGTCTTATGCGCACCGTGATCACGAACGCGAAGATCCTTGTGGACGATCCAGACAACTATGACGCGAGAGCCGAGGTGATGTGGTCCGGAAGTCTCTCCCACAACGGCCTCACCGGCTGCGGAAACGACGGCGGAGACTTCGCCTCCCACCTCTTAGAGCATGAGATCGGCGGAATGTTCGACGTTGCCCACGGTGCGGGCCTTGCGGCGATCTGGGGCAGCTGGGCGAGATATGTGATCGATAACTGTACACCGCGGTTCGCGAAATTTGCAGTGAATGTCATGGGTGTTGAACCTGGAAAAGATGATATGGAGACGGGTTTAAAGGGCATCGAGGCCATGGAAGACTTCTACCGTGCCATCAGTATGCCGACAAACTTAAAGGAACTCGGCATCGATCCGACAGAAGAACAGCTTGAGACTATGGCGAAAAACGCGAGAATCGCTGCAGGCGGCCCGAAGGGATCCGCGAAGAAGCTGGAAGCGGAAGATATGCTTAAGATCTATCAGATGGCTGCAGGAAAATAGCAGAAATCTATCAAAATCGCATGAAGAAAACCGGGATGCCGCCTATCTGCGCAGCATCCCGGTTTTCATATAATACCATGAATCCTTGTTTTTTATAAAAAAACGTGCCTTGGCACATTCCCGCGCCTCGCGCGGTCGCTTGCGACAATCTACATCTTCGCGTGAGTGCACATCTTTGGAATTCCTCGGAATTTCCTGTTACATAAAATAAGACTGCCGTCCAGCATAAGCCTACTGATACGGCAGTCAATTTTTCATCTACACGTAATCTCTGACCAGAAAGACCGGCTTGATCGCCATGATCTCGTCGAATTCCTCCTGGGTGACGGATACATCCGCGTTGGTCTTTTTCAGATCATTTTTTACAACGTCAAACGCGTCCTCCACAGACTCGGCACGCCCCTCACGGACAGCACGCTGCATCCGCTCTACGGTCACCGGATGAAGGTAACAGGCCGGGACCGGAAGTCCGAGATGGAGGCTGTCCACATAGCCCGTAACGGCTTCTTCCGCCGCCGCAAGACGTTTTTCGATAGCTTTCCGGTTATTTGTACTCGTCGGCATGACATTCGCTCCGGAGAACAGAAAGATCGCCGCCATTCCAAAGAGGACAAAGTATACGGCAAACGCATCATGGTTCATAAAGGAGAATACGCCGTATGCAAGCGCCGCCGCCCCCATGACTACCATGAATAAAGCGAGCCATTTGTAAAACGGCTTTGTCTTCTCATACGTTCTCTTTTTCTTTGCCGCATTGGTGAGCTCTGTGAACAGGGACAGACGCTTCGTGAGGGCTGCTTTTGCCTGCTCCAGAACATTTACCGTCTCCTTCGCCTGCTCTGAGAGAGGAATGAGACATTTCTCCGCCTGCTTTTTCTCAGCTTCCGCAAGGCGCTTTTCCGCCGCTTCACTCACGGTCTTTATCTGCGGGAACCGTTCCTTCACGGATGCCACGAAAGCGTCCACCTGATCCTCATATTTAAAGTTGCACTGTTTTTCCTTACCGTCCTCATAGACAACCACCAGGTACGGCATGGTGGCAAACAGGCCTTTTCCGGTAAATCCGCCTTTGCTCATCGCCACGCGCTTAAAGACACGGGAGACGGAAGATACCGGGATGTAGAAGCGCCGCTCCAGATAAAAGCTGTTGAGGTACAGAGCCTCTTTTCCGATTCCGCAGGGACCGATCTTCTTACAGTGCTTTTTGTCCTCTGAAAGAATACTCTCCGGAATCTCTTTTTCTCCAAGTTTTGCCGGTTTTAAGAACATAACTCTCGCCTCCCAAATACTGAATAACCAGTATAAGCTGCCCTCAGCCTTTCACCGGGGCAGCTTATACTTTCTGCATCATCTGCAGTCAGACACTCCCAGCTTTGCAGCCTGTCTTTCGTGTCATTATAATCTTACATTATGCTGTCTGTTTCTTCGTTGCGCGGATGAAGATTCCAAGGAATACGACCGCAAGTACGATACCTACCGGGTACGCAACTGCAGTACCGAGGTTTAAGCACTCTTTTGCACAGAAGAAATATGTCATGGAAACAGCGCTCATGAAGGTTGCCGGAACTGCTGTGAGCCAGTAGTTCTTCTTTGCCTTGTAGAGGTACATGCTTGCTGTCCAGAGAACGATCATAGCCAATGTCTGGTTTGTCCAGCTGAAGTATCTCCATACGATGCTGTAATCCATATGTCCAACGATAGCGCCGATTCCAAGTAACGGTACGCAGAGAAGCAGACGGTTCTTCCAGTTCTTCTGGTCAACCTTGAACCAGTCAGCAAGTGTTAAACGTGCGCTTCTGAATGCTGTATCACCGGAAGTGATCGGGCAGGCGATAACACCTAACATAGCAAGAGCAATGCCAACACCGCCCATGGTCTTCTGGCAGACATCATAGATGGCTGCGGACTGACCGTTCTTCATGATCTCTGCGAGACCTGTGTTTAAACCACCTGTCACTTCGTAGAGAGAGCATCCTGCTGCTGCCCAGATCAGGGCGATAATACCTTCGCATACCATTGCGCCGTAGAATACGAAATGACCCTGTTTCTCAGATTTCATACAACGCGCCATAAGAGGTGACTGTGTTGCGTGGAAACCGGAGATCGCGCCGCAGGCAACGGTGATGAACATGAAGCTCCATACCGGTGTTCCGCTCGGATGCATGTTTCTGAAATTGCTCCAGATCTCCGGGATCACATATTCCGGTTTTGTGAAGATACCAAAAGCAACACCGAGTGCCATGATAATCAGGCAGATACCAAAGATCGGATAGATCTTACCGATGATCTTGTCGATAGAAATAAAGGTTGCGATAAAGTAGTAAGCCAGAATGATCCAGAGCCACATCTCTTTGTTTACGACAAGGCCCTGTGCTCCGCCGTTGCTGAACAGGGTTACGATCAGACCGGCCGGACCAACTGCGAAAACAGTACCGACCATGACAAGAAGTACAACACTGAATACACGCATCACGTTCTGCATCAGGCCGCCGAGGTAGATTCCGCATACCTCTGAGATCGAAGCACCATCATTTCTCTCGGACATCATGCCGGAGAAGAAGTCATGAACACCGCCGGCAAAGATCGTACCGAAGGTGATCCACAGAAATACGATCGGTCCCCACAATGCACCCTGCATGGCTCCGAAGATCGGGCCCAGACCAGCGATATTAAGAAGCTGGATCAGAAAGAGTTTCCATTGGGGCATGACTACGTAGTCGACACCATCGTTGATTCTGACTGCCGGTGTCTCTCTGTCATCCGGACTGAAAATGTTATTTACGAGGTTGCCGTAGACAAAGTAACCTCCGATTAAAAGTGCCAGACAGACGAGAAAACTAATCATACAAATCCCTCCTTGAATATACATTATGCTTAGTTCTTTTTCTTTAAGCAAATATATTATAGTATATTTTGCACAATATTTAAAGATGGCCTGCATGAACAGCATGGTTATCTGCACAAACGGCACTCCTTTCGCCATGAACGGAGTGCCGCAGCTTCTCTTTCTGTCAGCTGATCTTCAGCAGCTGTTTTAATGTTTTCAGTTTTTCTCTTCCCACCGGGAGTTCCCGGCTCTCATACCCCTTCATATGTACGGAAAGTCCGTTTCCGCTGCCTGCAAAAAGTTCCGAAATAAATGACAGATTTATGAGATAACTCTTATGGATCCGGAAGAATCCGAAGTCCGCCAGCTTTTTCTCAAGTTCTCCCAAAAGCTGGTTGACCTCATAGGATCTCGATGTGGTGTGGACCACACATCCGTGTCCGTCGGTCTCCGCATACACGATCTGGGCGATCTCCAGAAACAGGATTCCGCGGCTGGCCGTCACAGGGATCTTGCCGAATACCGCTGCTTCGCGCCTCTCTTCCATACCTGTGTTTTCCTGCTCTGCTCCCTGTTTTTCTGCTGCTGCCGGTTCCGTTTTTCCCTCCTGCTCCTCCATTTGCCACGCAGGATCAAGTTTTCCTTCCCCAATGCATTTTTTCACAACATGGTGCACCCGCTCCGGATCGAACGGTTTTAAAATATAATCATCGATCTCCATCTCGTATGCTTTCGCGGCATACTGGGAATAGGCGGTAGCAAAGACGATCTTCGCCCCGGGAAACAGTCTTTTTGCCGTGGCCGCCAGCGTCGTCCCCTCCATGTCCCCGAGGTCCATATCCACAAAGATCAGATCAAACGAATCCGCCTCATTAAACATCTTTAAGGCGTCCGATCCGCTCTCTGCTTCCGTGATCTCACAGTCCGGACGCACTTCCTTCACCCTGCGGATCAGCATTTTTCTTGCCGGTCTCTCATCATCGATCACTGCGATCTTCAAAACATCTCCCCCTGTCTCTCATAGTTTCCCCAATGTATAAAATAGTCCGGTCGTAACTGTTCAGTAGGTCTGCGCACTTGCTGCGCTGACCGTAAGAAAACATAGGCTGGAAGGCAAAAATCCCATCAGCGAAGCTGATCTGGAATGGATTTTTGCACGTAACTATGAAGGTACTGAATAGTTACGTCCGGTCACAGTATTTTCCTGTCAGCTCTCTGCCTGATACGGAATACAGAACGAAACCTCCGCCCCGTCATCCGTATTCCGGATCTCCAGCCCATAACGCTTTCCGTATGTACTCTTCAAACGTTCATTCACATTTTTTAATCCCACACTGCCGGTCTTGTTTCCGGTCAGGATCCTCTCTGCCTCTTCCGGTTCAAAACCTTTTCCATGGTCTCTGACCCCGATCCGCACCAGCTCCTCCCCGGTTCCGCTCTGCACCCGTTTTGCCGAGATCTCCACTCTGCGCATCCCGTCTGCGCTGTTTCCATACCGGACAGCATTCTCCACGATGGGCTGCAGGATAAAAGACGGAACCTGACAGGAGAGACCGTCTTCCACGTTGATCTCCACCCGGAGCTTCTCCTCAAATCTCGCCTTCTCGATCTCCAGATACGTCCGGACATGATTGATCTCCGTATCGATATCCAGCATGTACTGGTCATTCTCCAGAGTCTGACGGTAGTAGGACGCTAATGTTAAGATCAGGTCACTGGCCTTTCCCGCGTCCTCATCACAGATGCATGAGATCGTATTCAGCGCGTTGTAGAGAAAATGCGGATTTACCTGGGACTGCAGCGCCTTAAACTCCGCTTTTTTCCGCAATTTCTTCTGATATTCCACATTGTAGACTCCTAACTGTGTGGAAAACATCTTCGCAAGTTCCTCCAGAAAATCCCCGATGCTCCGTTCCACACGGCGTCTCTTTTTCACGACAATGGACAGACTTCCGATCTTCTCATCTCCGGTCATGACCGGAACTGTCACCGTCACGAGGGAGTGAAACAGCGGCCGTATCTCCTCATCGAGATCTTCCTCCCAGATACACTCCGCTTTCATTCCTTTTGCCGGTCCTGTCAGATGTTCCAGAAACTTTTCCCGGCGGAAACGGCTGTCATCGATCAGGGAGCTCACCGCCAGAACTTCCTTTTCATCCGTGATGATCACCGCCTGACATGGGATCTCACCAAAAATGATATCGGTCACAGCTTCCATATTTTCCCGCTTTCCGAAACCTTTTCTCAGATAGACGAGACTCTTGTCCGCGATTCCCATGGAAAGACGCATCCGCTCCGCAAACAGACTGTCCTCGCGCATATACACCATATCAAAGGTCTTGAAAAAGAGCACCATTCCCACAGAATTCATGACAATCATCGGGACGGCAATCTTTCCCACAAGCTCCATGGCCGCGCCGAGAGGCTTCGAGATCATCAGAATGATCACCATCTGCAGGATCTCCGCCTCTGCAGTCAGGAAAAACAGATCGACGCTGTCCATCTCTCCTGTCTTGTACTTTTTATAGACCAGACTTCCCAGCACGCCTTCCACCAGCGTTGAGACCGCGCAGGAGGCTGCTGTAAAGCCGCCGATATCAAACAGGAACCGGTGGGCTCCGGCGATGAGTGCCGTCATCATTCCGACAAACGGTCCTCCCATGATCCCCGCGGTCAGGACGCCGATGACGCGGGTATTGACGATGGCCCCGCCGGTCTTTGTCCCTGTGTAGGTCGACACGATGCTGATGGCGCCGAAGATCACTGCCAGCGCCATCTTCTGGGCGATCGTGCTATTCTCTCCCCGGAACAGCTTCCGCACCGATGCCATATTGGTGAGCAGCGTTGCCAGAAGCACCAGCAGTCCGATATTTAAAAGCATGTTGAAAAACATGGTTCCTGTCATAAAGCTCCCCCTGTCCCCGCAGACTGGATGTTCTTGTCTGCCTCTTTCACATGTTTTTATCATATCATATTTTTCTGTTTATTTGTTCAGAAAATGTGAAGCGCGGTCGCTTGCGACAATCTACATCTTCGCGTGAGTGCACATCTTTGGAATTCCCCGGGATTTCCTGTTACATAAAAAAACTCCGGAAGACCTGGGCTTCTTCCCTCAGGTCTTCCGGAGCTTTGCACACCGACCATAAACCAAGCCGGTATTTTCCTTATGAATTGTAGATATCCTCGTTTAACATTCCCTCGGATTTCGCAACGTAGATCGCGGTTGCGGAGTCACCGACAACGTTAAGCGCCGTTACTAACATCTCGATCGGGCGGTTGATCGCAAGGATCAGGCTGTAGGCTAAAAGTGCGCCGTCATTGATGTAGCCGAGACCGGAAAGAATCGTGAACAGGATGATCGCGCCTGCGCCCGGAGCTGCCGGTGTACCGGCGGATGCGATCAGGGCTAAGAGAGCGATCACGATGAGCTGGGACAGGGTTACATCGTATCCTGCGCAGCCTGCGATGAACAGAGTCGCAACGACCTGCATGATCGCGGTACCGTTCATGTTGATGGTCATACCGAGCGGAAGTACGAAGGAAGCAATCTTCTCATCAACACCAAGCTCCTCTGTGGTCGTCTTCACGTTAAGCGGAAGAGCAGCCGCACTGGAGGAAGTGGAAAATCCGAATACTGCTACACGGAAGATCTTCTTTGCGAACTTCACCGGATTCTGCTTTGTGGTAACTGCTACGAAGATCGGGTATCCCACAAAGAGGAATACAAGAAGCAGGATAACGGTTACGATCACGTAAGCCAGCGCCGGTTTTAAGTGGTTGATTCCGTATGTTGCGAATGTTCTTGCAAGGAGAACAAAGATCGCGAACGGACCGAACTTTGTAACAACGTAGTTTAAGAATACAACAACGATATCATTTACTTCTGTGATGAGCTTCTTTAATGTTGCGCTCTTCTCATCGCCGATTGCCTTCATGCAGAGACCGAGGGAAACCGCTAAGAACACGATCGCGAGGACGGAAGTGTTTGTGCTGAATACCGCTGTGATATTGGACGGAACAATGTTAAGGATCACATTTAACGGGTTGGAACCGGTAGATCCGGCGGAACCTTCAAGACCCTCCACCTGAATATTGAATACGCCTGCATTGTAGATCATGATTCCGACTACGCACGCCATAAGTAATGCGAAGAAAGAGCAGATCAGGAAACCTGCGATCGTTTTTACGGAAATTCTGCCGAGAGTTCTTGTATCGGAAATCTGTCCGATCGCAAGTGTGATGGATGTGAATACCATCGGTACGATGACAAGCTGTAAAGAACGGATAAATAACTGACCGATAATATAGAAGATACCGAGTGCCTTTTCAGCGCCTGCCGCTGTGATGTCCTGGAACAGGATGCTGTTGATCGTTGCCCATACGGCTTCCTTGCCTGTGCTGTTGAGGTTTTCTCTTAAGAACATTAACAGAAGACCTGCTACCAGACCGCAGACGAGGGAAATACTCATTCTGACAGCGAGTGAACTTTTCTTTTTCTCCATGTAATCCTCCTTTTTTTAACCGCGCAACACACCCGGAAACATAAGCTTTGGGGCGGCTCTCCAAAACATTCCTGATATGCAGACACAGGCTTAGACTCATTGCCCGCATAAAAATCTCCGGGACACTGACAGGTTTTTCTCGATCCCTGTCAAACTATCCCGGAGATTATATCGTAGTCTGAGCAATTCCGCAAGTAGGAATTTCAAATTTCTTTATGTTTTTTTTACAGAAATTTTATTTACTGGAATCGGCTGCCGGAACAGGCTCCAAAGTCTGTGTCTGATCCAGTGCCGCATTTAACTCCCGGAACGCCGCCGCAAGATCCTGCTCGTTGCCGTCTGTGTCATAGATCCTGCCGTACTGCTCGTGGGAATACATTTTAATATTGTCCAGTGTCACGCTTCGGTCTGTCGTGATCGAGAGATTGTAGTTTTCCTGCCACGGGATAGAACACTCATAATTTCCCGCTTCCGTCACCTGGACCGACTTTTTAGCGTCACCGATCTGGAAGGTGACCTTCGCTGCACCGTTCTTCGGTGCCGCCCAGAATTTTACATAGATCTTGTCCCTTTTTCCAAGACGCCCATGGACATTCTGGCTGAGCACACTGTCTTTTGACAGGGTGACTGCCTTCGACCCGTCATGTTCCGTTTTCTCAACATTTCCGGTAGTATCCCACCCCGTGAGTCCCAGAGCGAACTGGCCATTGTATACACAATCATTTACATAATTCCGGTATACCCAGAGACCGTAGCCGCAGGTAGTATCCTTTAAGATCGGAGCGGTATTCTTCACAAAGTCCGCCACCTGGGACTCCTCGATCTGGGTATTGTAGGAGAATGCCTCTGTGGAATCCGCATAGAGGAACTGCTCCATAAAATACTTCTTTCCGCTCTTTTCCACCAGACCGTTCATGCTGTTCTGCATGGATGCCAGCGCTGTTTCCGCGGAAATATGGTCTCCTACGTTCTGCTGTCCGAGGGACACGCTGTACATAAGAGCGGAGTACTCTGCATCGGCACACGGATACGTGGCGGAGTGGGAATAGTAGGTATGGCTTCCGTCCAGCTGGTAGATCGGGTCGCCGTCGGACCGGATTTCCATGGATAGTCCCGGGAACACTTCCTGACTCTCGGAGAGGAGCTTATTTAAAAAGCTGTCATAGAACTCAAAAAACAGCTTCGCCTCCGGGCGCTTTCTCTCCGGGATCCAGATCTCGGAATAATCCTGGAATGTCTTTCCGTAGACCGCGCCGACCTCCGCAAGGGAGTAGTGGGCCTTCAGGTAATCCTGATATCCGCATCTGGATGCCAGACGGATACTGAGGGCTCTAGTGAGATCCCGGTCCATGTTTGACGTATAGTCCCAGAAGTCCTCCCAGGTAATAAATCCACCCTGAAAGTTCCCGTAGTCGGATACCCGGTCATAGATCGTCTTACAGTAATCTATCCACATCTTCCTGTCATTGCTTCCGTCCTGCACCACACCGGCATATCGCTCCGGAAGGGACGCTTCACCGCTGTAATCCCAGCAGTAACCGATCCGCAGCGTCACCATAAGTCCGTGATCATCCGCGCACTTCATGACCTGATCGAGCTTGGCGAAAGCAGCCTCATTGTACATATTTCCCATATCCCCAGGCTGAAACTCTCTCCACGGGATCACGAGAATGATGCTGTTGAAGCCGTCCGCCTTGATGCGGGCAAAATTTGCCCCCATGTTATCATCTTCAGTTCCCCAGTAGTTGATCGGCCAGGCATCGCCGAAGTAGGTCACGGATTTTAAGTATTCCGGAAATGCCGCCTGCGCTTCCATCCGAAGTTCAGGGATCCCCGCCATCAGGGCTGCGGCGGCCAAAAGCGCTGCCGCTGGTCTTGCCAGTTTTCTTATGTTCATACAATCACCTTTTATAACTGTTCTTCACAGCTTCCTTTTTTGTTTCTGGTATGCATCGGCACACACCGATTCCCGTTTACTATACCACAATATAAAAATTTCTGCAAAATTTATCCTAAAAAAATTCCGCAAAATTTATCCTTGACTAATTTAAGACTTACGGTGATACTTTTATTAGAAAGATCGTAACGGTTCAGCAGGCTGCGCGCTGACCGCACTGGTCGCGCCGGCCGTACTCGCCGCAGTAAAACGCAGACTTTACGGTAATGGAGCGTTGCGAATCATTTATTAAAGGAGGACTTTGTAAGCATGGAAAAATCAACGGTTTATTTTACAGATTTCCGGTGTTCGGTTGGAACCAGCCAGTTGGACAAGCTGAAAAAGCTCTGCGTTGCTGCAGGGATCAAAAACATTGACATGGACGGAAAATTCGTCGCGATCAAAATGCATTTCGGTGAGCTTGGAAACCTCGCCTTCCTTCGTCCGAACTACGCGAAAGCCGTTGCGGATCTCTGTAAGGAACAGGGCGGCATACCGTTTCTGACCGACTGCAACACCTTGTATCCGGGCAGCAGAAAAAATGCCCTGGATCACTTAGACTGTGCAAACCTCAATGGCTTCAACCCGATTTCCACCGGCTGTCAGATCATCATCGGTGACGGTCTTCGAGGAACCGACGAGGTGGAGGTTCCGGTCGTAAACGGAGAATACTGCAAGACGGCCTTCATCGGCCACGCGGTTATGGACGCCGACGTCTTTATCAGCCTGACCCATTTCAAAGGTCATGAATCCACCGGTTTCGGTGGTGCCATCAAAAACATCGGTATGGGCTGCGGAAGCCGTGCCGGAAAAATGCAGCAGCATGCAAGCGGAAAGCCGTCCGTCCGTGAGAAGCTCTGCCGCGGCTGCAGACGCTGTGCGAAGGAGTGCGGAAGCGATGCTATTACATATGTAAATAAGAAAGCCGTCATCGATTATGACAAGTGCAAAGGTTGCGGCCGCTGTATCGGTGCCTGCAGCTTTGATGCTATCTACAACCCGAACTACAATGCCAACGAGCTTTTAGACCGCAAGATGGCAGAGTACGCGCAGGCTGTCTGTTATGACCGTCCGTGCTTCCATATTTCCCTTGTGCAGGATATCAGCCCGAACTGTGACTGCCACGGTGAAAATGATGCCCCGATCCTTCCGGATATCGGAATGTTCGCGAGCTTCGATCCGGTCGCTCTGGACCAGGCCTGCGCGGATGCCTGTCTGAAGGCAGCTCCAATCGCCAATAGCCAGCTTGGAGAACATCTCTCCCAGCCGGGATGGCACTGCCACCATGATCACTTCAAGGATTCCAACCCAAATATCGAATGGCAGGCGACTCTCGATCAGGCGGAAAAGATCGGTCTCGGCACAAGACAGTATGAGCTGAAACGGATCTGATCAGGATCTTCCTTGAAATAAAAAACGGGGAGAAGTTCCATTTTACGGAACTTCTCCCCGCTTTTTATGTACGATTGCAATGCGTCATTCCTTTCACGTTCGCCGGAAAGATCTATTCACGATCAATCGCATCCATCAATTTTTTACATCTTCATTCCAAGCGCTCTCGGCTTGCAGCCGTCCGGGATCGGGCAGTGATAGGTGTCGCCATCCAGCTCCTCCTCCATCTCCTCTTTCGCCTTCGCGATGATCTCCGGATCCTCATACATATCGATCGCTGCGCCTGCCATTGCCTTCGCCGCGTAGATCAGTCCCTTGTGTGCCAGTCCGCTCTTGCCCTGGGAAACAACCTGCCAGGAGTGGCCCGGTGTTCCAGCCGCCCATGTAGCAACGTAGGCCTGGGCAGTCGGGCAGTTCCAGCTCACGTCACCGACGTCCGTGGAACCGAAGGACATGATTCCGTCCGGGTTGAACGGAGCGACAAAGCGGTACATGCTCTCGCCCTTATGGGAAAGGACTTCCGCCTTAGCTGCTTTGTCCTTGCAGTTCTTTGCGATCTTCTCTAAGGACTCAAAACGGCTGTCGCCAACGCCCTCACTGATGGCTTTGGCAAACTTCATCTCCTCTTCCGTGTACTCCGGAGCGCCAAGCTCCACAAGGTTGTCCCAGAGTTCCTTCGCGATCACCTTGTTGCTCATAAGGTTCGAGCAGCCCTTTACGAAATCGATCTCCACGCGGGTCTCTGTCATATGGGCAGCACCCTCAGCAATCTTGTTGACACGCTGATAGATCTCCTCCACCTGACTGTTCTTCGGGGCACGGATCAGATACAGAACTTCCGCGTACGGCTGTACAACGTTCGGGGAGTATCCGCCGGTGTTTGTGATCGCATAGTGGATTCTCGCTTCCGGAACCACATGCTCTCTTAAGAACTGGACACCCATGTTCATAAGTTCCAGCGCGTCAAGGGCGCTTCGTCCAAGATGCGGTGCGCCGCCTGCGTGGGCGCTCTTTCCATAGAATTTATACGCTACCTGATAGTTTGCGAGGGAGCTTCCCGTGTCGGCCTGCGTTAAATCTCCCGGATGCCATGTGATCGCGGCATCAAGGTTTGCGAACACTCCGCCTTTCGCCATAAATGCCTTTCCGGATCCGCCTTCCTCACCCGGGCAGCCAAAATAGATCACGGTTCCCGGTTTTCCGCTTTCTTCCAGATATTTTTTGATTCCGATCGCCGCGGAGAGGGACGCTGTGCCGAGCATGTTATGTCCGCAGCCGTGTCCGCTGGCGCCATCATGCACAACGATCTTCTCGGTAGCTCCCGCTTCCTGATCCAGTCCGGACAGGGCATCGAACTCGCCTAAGATACCGATCACAGGTTTTCCGGAACCAAACGTGCCCTTAAATGCCGTCTTTACATCCGCAAGACCTGTCTCAACTGTAAAACCTTCTGCTTTCAGAACATCGCAGAGGATCTTCATCGACTTGTCTTCCGTGAAGGCAGTCTCCGCGCAGCCCCAGATCTCGTCGCTGGCGGTAAAGATCTCGCTGGATTTCTTATCAATTTCTTCCCAAGCTGTCTGTTTTCCCATCTCCATATCACCTTTCCTGTACATGATTTCCGGCTGTTGTCCGCACTGCTTTTTTCATTTTTTCTAAAAGCTGCCCTCGAACTTGCATATTCGAGTTATTCTGATTTTTTGCACAATACGCAACCAGTTATCTATAATTATACTATTTTATTCCATGATGCGCAACCTTTTTATTCTTTTGTGTGTAAAGTAAATTTTCCGTTTTAATTATATCAAATTTTCTCCTCTATTTATGTTGCTCTTCACAGCCGCTTCCGGCTTCGGAGTTTTTTGGACATGGCTTTTTGCTGGCTTTCTGCTGAATCAAATTAAGCTTGCGCTTTTATACCTGCGATGGTATAATTTACAGGTAATGCCCTGTGATACAGGGCGAACGTGAACACACTGGAGGTATCCACATGAACTGGAGTATCGTAGCAAATGTCATTCTTGTCATTCTCCTGATCCTTGTCGTTGTCCTCGCTGTGCTTTACTTCCTCGGACGTAAGATGGAAAAGCGCCAGGTAGAACAGCAGAGCGCGATCGATGCCGCTAAGCAGACTGTGAGTCTGATGGCGATCGACAAGAAAAAGTTGAAAATAAAGGAAGCCGGACTCCCGCCGATCGTTTATGAGCAGACTCCATGGTATGCAAAGTGGATGAAGGTTCCGGTAGTTAAAGCAAAAATCGGTACAAAGATCATGACCATGATCGCCGATGAAAAGGTCTTCCTTCAGCTCCCGTTAAAGACTGAGGTCAAGGTTGAGATCAGCGGTCTTTACATCACAGCGATCAAGTCCGTTCCGCGTGGAGGACTGATCCCGCTTCCGAAGAAGAAAACGATCGGTCAGCGTATCAAAGGAATTTTCAAAAAAGACTGAATCGACAAGAAAAAGACAAAATAAAAAAGCCCCCTCTTCTGATGAATTTAGTTTCATCCAGAAGACAGGGCTTTTTTATTTGATTTTAAATCAATCCTACAGACTTCATAAAGAAGATCCATAAGAACAGTGTAAACATGGACACCGCCGTACTGATCACGACAAACTGTCCGGCAAGCTCTCCGTCACCGCCCATATTCTGCGCCATCGGGTAGGATGCGGCTGCAACCGGTGTCGCGTAGACAGCGATCAGAAGGAACAGCTCAAGTCTACGAAGTCCAAAGGCGTAAGCGATCGCGATAATGATCGCCGGAAGGATAAACAGCTTGCAGGTAAGCGTTGGAACCAGATATTTGAGGTTTTTCCGGATTGCCTTAAACTGTAAGGTTCCACCGAGCACATAGATCGCCAGCGGAGAAGTCATATTGGAGAACGCTGCGATCGGGGTCACAAGACTTCCCGGAAGCTTGATCCCGAGGAAGAAGAAGATCAGACCCACAATGGCACCCTGCAGGAGCGGATTTGCTACTACTGCCTTCAGTGTCTTCTTAATATCCGATTTTCCCTCTCCGTTGAACATCTCAAGAATAAATACCGATGTGGTATTGTAGATCGACACAACGACCGTAACCATCATAGCCGCGATCGATGCCGCTGAATCTCCGAATACCGCGATCGTGAGCGGCAGTCCGAACAGAACAAAGTTGCTTCGGAAAATCGCCTGGATGATAACGCCTCTTCTGGGGTTTTCCTTTACGATCTTCGGAATGATCACGATCAGGATCGCCTCGACGATCAGGATGCTGGCCCCCGTGAAGATCAAAAGCAATGGTCTCGGAAGCGACTCGGCATCGGCTTTATAAATATTGTAGAAGGTCATAAACGGATAAAATACCCGGAAGACCATCTGGTTCAGCTTCTGTAAAAATTCCTCTTTCACAATTCCTCTGATCTTCATCGTATATCCGAGCGCCAGATAACAGAAGAACGGGATGACCGCATTAACCGCGACTAAAAAACTCTCCATACATCGTTTGTCCTCTCACAGCTTCCCCTTTGACCGCGATCTTTCCAAATACAGTCCGCGGGACCCGCTGCGTCCTTTCTTTTTTATCCTGTAACCTTCCAATACCTCACATCCGTTTTCCGTTACATCGGGATTCCCAATACCTCTTCTTTTCTTGATGACGCCAGGATCTCTGTATTACAGTCGAATGCATACTCCCCGTTCATCTCCATGGAATATTTGATTCTTAGAAGAATGGACTCTTCGTCCTCCTCAACTTCAAGCAGGGAAGTCGTGATCCCCATCAGGAACAGTCCCATCGGCGTCCGGTAGTTTGCTGTCGTCCGTCTTCCGGGTTCAAAGATCATGTGGCTCTCCACAAGTCCGCGTTTCATGACCTCGATCCGGTTCTCCATCACTTTCACCGTATTGTGGGTCGGTGTGCCCGTCTCGTCAAGCGACTCATCATAGATCAGATACTGCTTGCCGTTTTTCACATAATACGTCCCCGGGGTGATCATCTCGACCGTGTCCTCTTCCTCACCGATCGTCTGTACCCCCCGGACACGGACTAAAATATCCTTTGTCATGTAAATCTCCCCTGATATATCATTTTGAACGGTCCGCACGGCTTCAGGCACGGACCGCTGTGAACATTTTTATCTCTCATATCTCCGAAACGCGTGATCGATCAGATCGTCGATCAGCTGTCTCTTGTCTACACCTCTTGCCTCCCACAACATCGGATACATGCTGATGGCGGTGAAGCCCGGAAGTGTGTTGATCTCATTGAATACGACCGTTCCGTCGGCCTTTACAAAGAAATCCACGCGGGATAAGCCGTAGCCGTCCACCGCGTTGAAGATCTTAACGGCATCCTCACGGACACGCTCTGTGGCTCCGTCAGGAAGCTCCGGGTCAACGACGGTCTTGGACTCCGCATTGTAGTATTTCGCGTCGAAATCATAGAACTCAGCCGCAGCAAGGATCTCACCCACGCCGGAGGCTTTCGTGGAATCACCGTCACCGAATACGCCGCACTCAATCTCACGGCCCACGATCATCTCCTCTACGAGGATACGGCGGTCATTGTCAGCTGCTTCCCTTAAACCGGTAATCAGCTCTTCTCGGTTGTCTGCTCTTGTAACACCTCTGGAGGAACCGGCGTTAGACGGCTTTACAAATACCGGATATGGGATCTCTTTTTCGATTTTCGCGATAACCGCATCCATATCCTTTAATTCCGCTTTCATAACGGAAACGTAAGCTGCCTGACAGATGCCGAGTCCGCTTACCATGCGCTTTGTGGAAAGCTTATCCATCGATACCGCGGAAGCGAGAACGCCGCAGCCGACGTACGGGACCTTCGCAAGCTCAAGGATTCCCTGTACGGTTCCGTCCTCACCGTAGAGACCGTGAAGGACCGGGAATACCACATCCACCGGAATCTTCTCAAAAGATCCGTTCTCTGTGACGATCAGGCATTTCTCCTTTGCGTCCGGAGACAGCACCGCCCCAGTTTTTGACTCTCTCCAGGTATCATCTTTGACCTGGCTTAAGGAGTCCACCTTTACCCAGTGTCCGTCCTCCGTGATCCCGACGAGGATCACATTATATTTCTCCTCATTGATATTTGCTGCCACATTCTGTACAGACATACAGGATACTACATGCTCAGATGACTGTCCGCCAAACAGGACAACGATATTTTTCTTTTCCATGATGTTTTTTTTGATTCCTCTCTGATTTTCTATTCAAGTCGAACGTCCGTGAGATTTGGCGCGTGATCCCGGTCAGCAAAGCCGGCAGATTCCTTACAGGACCACTGTGCACCCGAATCATTTCCCCCGATGCACTGGCACTGGACGGGCTGTTTTGACATGTTATCGTTTAGATTATAGCACAACTGGTAATAATTACAAACAGGAAATAACATTTGCCTCTGACATAAAAAGTAAAAAGCAAAGAAGGTGTATCTATGAAACGAACCTGTAAGCTCAGTCTCTCTTTCCTGTGTTTTTTGATCTGTTTTCTTCTTTCCATGTCCGGCATCCGGGCGCGGGACGAGGCTCTGGCGGCGGATATTGCCCCAAAGATCCTGCGGTTCCATGTTCTCGCGAACAGTGATTCCGCCAAAGACCAGGCGTTAAAGCTTCGGGTGAAGGATCTTCTTCTGGAAAAGATCCGGGACGGGGCCGCCGCGGGTCAGATCGCCGGAAAAGAGGAGCTGAAAGCATATATCCTGTCTGAATCTTCCACACTGGAAGCCGCAGCAGAAGACTTTATCCACAGCTTCGGGTATGATTACGCTGTACATGTGGGGATCGAGACCTGCAGGTTTCCGGTGCGCACCTACGGGGACATGACATTTCCCGCCGGGATGTATGAAGCCGTCCGGGTGACCATCGGGAACGGTGCCGGGCACAACTTCTGGTGCGTTCTGTACCCATCCTTATGCTACACGGACAGCGTTCATGCGTCGATGCCGGAGGAATCGAAGGAAATGTTGAAAAATCTGATCCCGGAGGACGATTTTCAGTCGCTGCTAAAGGCAAGACCGGCCTGTTTCCTGAAAAGCACCAGCCCAGCGGCCACTGGCGAACACACTTCCCATACAGCTATCGCCTCTGCAGCCACCCCTGATAATACTGCCAAAACTTCGGGTAAAAAAAGTGAGCAGGGAACATCTTCCCTGCCCACTGTGAAAGTCCGTTTTCGGATCGTTGAACTATTTTCAGCGCATCCGCAGCTTACTGACTAAGACTTAAGTTTCCCTTAACCGCCCAGTCATAGGTCTCCATCGCCTGGAACAATGAGAGGTCTCCGGTCTTCACCGCGATCTCCTTTGTCTTTAAGGAGTTCTGCTGCTGCATATACTCAAGGCGTCCGATGGTTCCTAACTGCCATTTTCTCTCGGCAGTCTCCATCTTCGTCTTTTCCAGCTCGTAAGCTGCCTTTGCTGTCTGGAGCTCGTTTCTCTTCTGGAGAACGTCGTTGTAAAGGTTTACGAGGGAGGACGCGACTTCTTCCTTCTCCTGCTTGATCGTGCGCTGTAAGTTCTGGTACTCGACGGAGCCTGCGTCCTTGTTGTCGAGGTCCAGCACGTTGTATCGGATCGTAAAGTTGTTGTCCTGCGCCGCCTGTTTGTCCTTCTCCGGGTTCATTCCGTCGATCCTTGTAAGATCAGCTGCCGGGACATCCTTGATCTCCGGCTTTGCGTCATACTTCCATCCGAGCATCGTGCAGAGGGTCTGACGGAGCTTCTGCTCACTGGATGTCAGTGTCAGTTTCGTTGCCTGGGTGGACTCCAGCTGCTGTCTCGCGGAAAGGACCTGGCTCTGGGTCGCAAGACCGTTGGCTGCCTGGTTCTGGGTGGACTGGTAGACTGCCTCTAAGAGTGTGAGTCCGCTCTCTAAGCTCTCCTCGTTGAGCTTTAACTGCTTGTAGCCGATCATGGCGCTCTGGGCGCCGGCGGTCAGCGCCGCGCGGGTGCTGTCCACAAGCTTGATATGCATCTGCTCCGGGGATACCTGTTCCAGGCTGTCGCCCTGCAGCGCAATTGCGTCTGCCTGGTAGTCCATGAGTTCTGAACTGTAATAGAGCTGTGCGTAGTTTGTCGGAGTCATTGCCGGAACTTTACCGATCATCTCTTTGGCTGCGTCAAGAGAGCCTTTCAGTGTACTTGCCGTATCCGCAAGCTCTCCCGAACTATCCAGTAATTTTGATTTCAGCTTCACGACATCCTTTGCTGCGTCCTTCTTATCGGAATATGTCTCTTTCACTGTCTTAAACGTCGGGCTGTAGACCTCAACAAGCTTCCCGATCTCGTCATATTCCAGCATGTTATCCGCGAGCTTCTTCATCGTCGCGTCATCGTACTCATTTCCCGGCTGGGATATAAATCCGTTCTCATCCGCAACACCGGTCGCCTGAACCGCCTTCGTCGCTGCGAAAGCGTTCACAGGCGCTGCCGCAAGCGCAAGCGCAAGTGCTGCCGGAATCACACGTCCTGTCAAATTTCTTTTCATTCTGATTCTCCTTTAGCTCTGCGATGAGGAACCGATATCGAGAAGTCCCTCAAGCGCCCACTGATAGTTTTCGATTGCTCCTGTAAGGTCGAGCTTTGCCGCTGTGTGGGATGCCTCACTGGAAAGCCATGCGGACTCCGCCTGGAGGTATTCCTGGCGGCTCATCATTCCGAGGGCATTTTTCCTGTCAGCAGCTGCCTTGTCGGCCTTTGCGGCTCCGTAAAGCGTCTCAGATGCCTCGTAGGCTTTCCGTTTCTGCTTTACGTCCTGGTACATAAGATCCAGGGAAGAACGGATAGAATCTTCCTGGTCCTTGATATTTCTGGCTTTCTTTACTGCTCCGCCGGAGGAACTGGCCTTTGCCATTCTTGTATCATACAGCGTATAGTTCATCTCGATGGCCTTCGCCTCGTCCTTCTTCGGATCGAAGGAATCGATCACCGCAAGATCCGGTTCCGGAACCTTTGTAATCTCCGGGTCCGCGTTGTACTCCCAGCCTAACATCGTGATCAGCGTCTGCTTCTGGCTGTTTAGACTGGATGCCGCCTGAAGCGCACTTCCGTTTGCGGAATTTAAGGCATCTTCTACGGTCAGAACATCTTCCGTTGACATCATTCCGAGATCTTTTTTCTTCAGTGCCGCCTCATAATTCTGCTTTGCGATCTCCTGATTTAAGACAGCAATATCATACTGATCCTTTAATGTCTCATAAGTGCGCATCGCTTCCCTTGCGGTTTTTGTCTTCTCATTTCTCGCGATACGAAGTCCGCGGAGTGCTGAGCCGCCGTTCTTTTTTCCATTTGCGGTATCTTCCAGCTGCTGCGCATAAGCGCGCAGGGCATGCATGTTTGTCCTATATTCTTTATATTCGCTGCGGGTCGAGCTGTCATTTTTCAGATCATCCGCGTCCGTCTCCAGCTCATCCGCCTCCGCGCGGAGATCCGCCGCCAGCGCTAACATCTGGTCCTTTGTAAGGCCCGTGGATCCGCCCGGATTGTAATAATACTTCTGCAGCTGGTTCTGATAATCCGTATTATACCGCTCGATGAGTCCCGGGAGCTCCCAGTATTCCAGGGTATTGTCCTTAAACTTTTCAAGCGCTGCTTCGTCATATTCTGTGACCGCGACATCCTTCGTCGCAGCTAACGCAGGAATTCCGGTACCCGCTGCCGCCAGGGAAAGACTTCCCATAAAAACGGCTGAGAGCACGGTCAGACCTGCCTTTTTCCATTGATTCTGTCTCATAGGTTTCCCTCCATCTATGAGCATAACGATTTCATCGCAGAAACGCAATAACATTTCTCTTACATTTTCTTTCCAAATACGGCAATCCGGTGGCAATTTTTATCCCCTGGCTGCCGCCTCCAAAAGCAGGAAGCCCCGCAGAGCGTTCCGCATTCCGGCTGACCGCCTCCCGACCGGGCAGCGGCCGTCTCTTGCAGACTCTGCAGGGATCCGCTTTCAATGTTCAAAGCTTTAATCTACGTCAATGATCTCTTTCTTATCCTGATTCTTTCCGCTCATGATCACATAGAAGACCGGAAGAACAAGAAGTGCCATCGCCGTGGAGACGATCAGTCCACCGACATCCACAAGGGCGAGTCCCTGCATCGTCTTACCGGCATTTCCATAAGCCGCCGCCATCGGGATCATTGCCACGATCGTTGTAAGCGTTGTCATGAACATCGGGCGCATACGGGTCGCGCCGGCTTCAATGACCGCCTCCTTAAAGTCCATCGTTGCCCGGTACTGGTTCGCCGTATCGACGTACAAAATACCGTTGTTTACTACCGTTCCAACTAACATTAAGAAGCCTAACAGGGAGGTCATGCTGATCGGGCAGTCCACTAACCATAAGAACAGGAAGGAACCGATCAGAGCGAACGGGATCGTTGTCATCACCATGATGGAGAACTTCGGTGACTCGAACTGTGCAGCCATTACAACGAATACGAGGAATACGGCTGTGGCGATCGCCTGTCCCAGGGATGCAAACTCTTCGTTCATCATCTTTGTGGATGTGTTTTCCTGCATGGAGATCGTGCCGGATAAGTGCTTATCGATCACATCCTTCTGAATCTTCTGTTTTGTCGTGCTGTCCGCGCCCTCTGTCAGCGTACCGGTAATGGTCACCTGATACTGCTTATCGCTCTTTGTGATACTCTGCGGGCTGTCCTTAAAGCCGATATCCGCGATATCCATAAGGGCTACGGATCCGCCGGTCGCTGTCGGAAGAACGATCCCCTGGAGCTTATCGATCGTATCGTACTCATCATCCGCGTACTCAACCTTTACATCGATATCATTTCCGTCAACATTCAGGGTCGTTGCCGTCGTTCCGCTGACCATCATGTATACCTGGGAAGCAACTGCGGTCGGGGAGAGTCCCTCCGCTGCCGCCTTGACCGGATCCACATTGATCTTTACAAGGGGAGCGCTGTTTTCAAGGGAAGAGTGGATGTTTGTCGCATCCGGGCGCTTCTGGAGCTCGGAAACGATCTCATCCGATGCTTTCTTTAAGTCATCGTACTGTGTGCTGACAAGAATATATTCGAGATCCTCCGCATTTCCCATGGACATCCCACTGCCCAGAGAGCTCTGGCTTTCCAGACTGACCGAACAATCCGACCATTTCTGCATATCGCGTTTCCATTCCTTGAGCACCTGATCCGTCTTTCTGCTTCTGTCATCCTTTAAATATGCCGTCAGGGTCGCTCCGCTTCCGCCCATATTCATGGAAAGTCCGGAACTTCCGTAGGAGAGCATGTAGGAATCAAGATCCGGATCCTGAGTCACATAGTCTTCTGCTCTCTGAAGGATCTTATCGATCTCCTCGATCTTAAGACCCGGCTGGGTCTCGATCGTCACCGCGATCGTTCCCTGATCATCTGCCGGCATAAGCTCTGTCTTTAGCTTTGTCGCAAGGAACAGGGAGAAGATCACAAGCACAACGGCGGTTCCCATGACCATCGCTTTTTTCTTTAAAAGCTTCTCCATCAGGGAACGGTATCCATTCTGCAGAGCTCTCATGATGCCGGAGGCCGGGGTATTTTCCTTCTCCTTCGGACGGTAGTACACGTAGCAGAGCGGTACAAGCGTCATCGCGGAGATCAGGGACGCGATCATACAGAATACGATCGTGAAGCCTAACGGCTTGAACATCTGTCCGCTCATTCCGGAGATCAGGGCTAACGGGATAAATACGACACAGGTCGTAGCGGTACCACCGATGATGGATTCCAGAACGGCTGCCGTACCATCGATCGCGGCTTTTCTCGTTTCAATAAAGCCGCCGCCCTTATCCGTAAAGCGGAAGCAGCTCTCCAGAACTACGATCGAGTTATCAACCATCATTCCGACACCGAGGACCAGACTCGACAGGGTGATGACGTTTAGCGTAAAGCCCATGACCTTCATGAGGATGAGGGCCGCTAAAATTGATACCGGGATGGAGGTTCCAACGATCAGGGATGCCTTGATATCCCCAAAGAACAGCCAGATGATGAACATCGCGATAATGACTGCCATGATCATGGTCTGGAATACGCTTTTTAAGGAATCGCTGATCTGATCACTGTAATCGTTGACAACGACATACTCCAGAGACGGATCCTGTGCTTTTAACGTTTGCATTGTCTCCTGGACTGCCTTGGAAACGGTAATGTGGTCGCTGTCCTGATTTTTCTTGACGCCGATCGTCATCGTGTCCTTGCCATCATAACGTCCGATACTGTCCTTTGCCTCAACGGTATTGTAGATATTGGCAACATCTTCCATATAGATGATATTTCCGTTACCCAGTGTGATCGGGATCTTCTTTAAAAGCTCCATCGTGTCAAAGGACGTTCCGGATGTCACGGAAAGCTCCTTGTTTCCGACGGAGGTACTTCCGATCGGCATGGAAAAATCCGCAGACTTTAAAGCCGCAATGATGGTATTCATGTTCACATGATACTGGCTTAATTTTTCCGGGATCAGCTCTGCCTTGATGTAAGCCTCCTGACCACCGGATACGTCGACACTGGCTACGGAGGTCAGTTTTTCGATCTCCGGAACGATATCGTCATTTACATAGTTATAGAGGTTATCCACGCTGTCATTGTTGACTGCGAGGGTGATGGACGGTGTACTGTTGATATCCATCTCGATGATCGTCGGGGCATCGACATCATCCGGGAGATCCGACTTGATCCCGTCCAGCTTTTTCTTTAAGTCATCGTAGGCTTTATCGATATCCTGGTCATAGTCATACTGGACCAGGACCATTCCGAAGTTTTCCGAAGACATGCTGGTGACAGAATCGACACCGGAAAGCGTTCCGATCTCATCCTCTATCTTACTGATCACAAGCTGATCCACGTCATCCGGGCTCGCTCCCGGGTAGACTGCGCTGATGATCAGCATCGGCATCTCCATTTCCGGGATCAGCTCAAGCTGGGATGAAAAGATCGAGCTGAGACCGAATACGATCAGGCAGAGCACAACAAGAACAGTTGTGACCGGCCGTTTTAAGACCTTTTTGGTAAGTCCCATGTTCCTTGTGCCTCCTTATTTTGCTGCCGTTTCCGCGGCTTCTGTAGTCTCTTCTGCTGTTGTCTCACTGCTGTCGGCTGTCGTTTCCGCACTGTCATCACTGCCCTGAATATTTACCGCGGCGCCGTCATAAAGCTCCTTGGACCAGCTTGTGATGACCTCGTCGTCGTAGGAAAGTCCGGAAACGATCTGAATCTTGTCAGAATCGATGAGTCCGTCTTCCACCGGAGTCTTTTTCGCTGTTGCTGTCGCAGCATCATATGTATAGACGTAGGCATCTCCGTTGCTGTAGTTGACACAATCCGCCGGAACGACCATGACGTTGTCCGCCTTCTCCGCTGTCACATAAACCTTTACCATCGTTCCGCTGGCAAGTCCGTCCGCGTCCCCCAAGGTCGCTTTCACCTTGAAAAGTCCTGTGGACGCGTCCACCATGCTGCCGATCTCGGAGATCGCGCCGCTGTAATCCGTTCCGTTCTTCTCCACCGTCACAGGATCACCGATATTTAATCCCTTCATGACACGCTCCGACACGTTGAAGGTCAGTGTTTTTCCGCCTGCACCGGATACAACGCCTGCGACAGAACCGCCCGCAGACATATCATGCGCCTGCACGCCGAACTGCTCTAAGACACCGGCGATCGGCGCGGTAACGACCGTGTTCTCGCTCTGGGTATCATAGTTTAATTTTGCGGAATCATACTGGAGCTTCGCCATGGACAGACCGCTTACCGCCTGCTCGTAGGCCTGGGCGGAAATATCTCCGCTCTCGTAGAGCGCCTTCATCCTGTTTACAGATGTCTGGGCATCGTTTAAGGATACCTGAGTCGTATTTAACGTGATCCTTGCCGCGTCTAACTGCTTGTTGTCGATGCGGAACAGCTTCTGTCCCTTCTGTACGGTATCTCCCTGATTTACATAAACCTCCAGAACTTCTCCGCTTCCCTTCGGGATGATGTATACCTGATCTGCCGGTTCCACGGTACCTGTCAGTCCTGTGGAAAGTTCAATATTTCCTGTCTCCGGTGTCTGGACGACGACGGTTGGGTTCGGAACAGCCTCAATCGGCTCTTCTTTTTTCGTAAATCTTGTGAACATCAGGGCTCCAAATGCACCGACGCATACAAGCCCGATTACGATCTTACCTGCTTTTTTCATGGTTCCTCCTCATTTTCTGCAACCTGTTGCTTTTTGATCTCTCCTGCGGATCCTTTTTTGTCTTCCAATCCGCATGTTCTGTTTCGCGGGCAGCTTTTCTATTCCTTACCGCTGCTCCTCTTCCCTGCTGTCTGATCTATATGCACATATGCCGTAGTGAAGCATATGGATATGACGTTTGTAATACTCGGAAGCTTCCTCTCTCGCCTCCCCGTCACGGAAAAAGCGCTTGATCGACATGATAAATACTACCATATGCATTTCGATCAGTTCATTTAAGGCCTCTCTGCTGATCGGTGCTTTGTCCTGATCGATATTTTCATATAAAAGCTTCATAAACCTCTGATTTTCCCGGCATACCTGCGGGTCAGACTCCGGATCGCCCCTGAAAATTTCCATGAACTTCGCGCTCTTGATCAGATTCTGGAAAATTTCGATCAATCCGGCCCGCTCCATAAGATCCATTCCGCGGTCGAACACATTCTCAAGCATATCCCACAGATCGCCTCCGTTTTCCTGAAGCCGCTCGATATAGTTCTTAAAATGCTGTTCTGCCTGGGCATAGATCAGCCACCTCAACAGATCCTGCTTATCTTCAAAATATGTATAAAAGCTTCCCCTTGATATATCCGCATCGTGGACGATCCGGTTGATCGATGCCTCCTCGAGAGGCACTCTCATAAACTCCTTTACCGCTGCGATCCGAATTGCTTCAATTTTTTCTTTCGGAAGCCGCAAAAACCGCTCGGTCGGCATAATTCCATCTCCCTTCTGTCGAAATCACAAAACGTATTTCTGACATTTCCCTTCTTTTGTAAAAGTGACAACCTGTCAACATTATAGTGACACCCTGTCATTCTGTCAATATCTGTTTTTCCAGTTTATAATGATTTTATATTTTCGTAAGGTTTGCAAAATTTCTGTATAGAAACTCCTGCCTCCGGTCCGATCCCGTCTGTGATTTCCGCTGTTTTGCTCAGCCTACCATGCCCATGTTTCAGAATTGTTTTCCGATTGTTGCAGTTTCATGAATCCTGCAGATTTTGCCGGAAATATCGGATTGTACAGGAATAAATACCAATTCATAGCATGTTTGTAGGAATTGCTTCTTGCATATTTTTCTCAATACAGGTATAATATCATTGCATCACCTAGTAAGCGACTAGGTTTAGTCCCGGCAGACGGAACGTATCCCGGAGATCAGCTCCGGTGCCGGTTCATATCTGTCCGGAAATTGCTGAAACCTACATTTTTACCTTATATAAAATACATGGAGGAATCCGATATGTCAGAACCATTATTAAATGTAAAAAATCTCTCCGTGGATGTGGAAGACAAATCCATTCTTCACGGGATCAACTTAACGATCAACAAAGGCGAGACCCACGTACTCATGGGACCGAACGGTGCCGGAAAATCCACACTCGGCTGCACCCTGATGGGGAACCCGAACTATCATGTGACAGACGGTGAGATCTTCTTCGGAGGAGAGAACATCACGAAAGAAGCCGCTGACAAGCGTGCAAAGCTCGGCATGTTCCTCTCCTTCCAGAACCCGCTGGAGGTTCCGGGGATCTCCCTCTCCAACTTCATCCGCAGCGCCCTCTCCGCGAGGACCGGAAAGAATGTCCGCATCTGGGATTTCAATAAAGAACTCCAGAAAGCGATGGAGGTTCTCGATATGGATCCGTCCTATGGTTTCCGTGATCTGAACGTCGGCTTCTCCGGCGGTGAGAAAAAGAAAGCGGAGATCCTGCAGCTTCTCCTCTTAAATCCGTCCCTGGCGATCCTCGATGAGACAGACTCCGGTCTTGATGTCGATGCGGTCCGCACCGTTTCCAAGGGAATCGAGGAGTACCAGAAGAGCAAGGACGGCGCACTCCTCATCATCACCCACAGCACAAGGATCCTGGAGTCTCTCCATGTGGACAAGACCCATGTTCTCGTAGACGGCCGCCTGGTTGCCGAGGGCGATGGTTCTCTCGTCGATGAGATCAATGAGAACGGCTTCGAGCAGTTTATCGCTTCCGCAAATGAGAAGGGAGAGAACGATTAATGAAGGAAAAGACGTATGTTGAGGACGTCGACCGCAACATGTACGACTTCCGCAATGACGAGAAGGACGCTTACCGTATTAAAAACGGTCTCACCGAGGACATTGTGGAAAAGATCTCCGAAGAGAAACATGATCCGGAGTGGATGCATGATTTCCGGTTGAACTCCTTAAAAATATATCATGAAATGAAGGTTCCGGACTGGGGCCCGTCCATCGAAGGGTTGAACATGGACAACATCGCCACCTATGTCCGCGCAAATACAAAGATGAAGGGGAACTGGTCCGAGGTTCCGGAGGAGATCAAGGACACCTTCGAAAAGCTTGGGATCCCGCAGGCGGAGCGCACCTCCCTCGCAGGTGTGGGTGCCCAGTACGACTCCGAGCTCGTCTACCACAATGTCCGCAAGGAGGTTGCGGAGCAGGGCGTTATCTACACCGATATGGAAAGTGCCCTGACCGGCAAATATGCCGATATGGTAAAGGACCACTTTATGAAGCTCGTGACACCCCATGATCATAAATTCGCAGCCCTGCACGGCGCTGTCTGGTCCGGCGGTTCCTTCGTCTATGTTCCGAAGGGAGTTTCCGTCGAGATCCCGCTGCAGTCCTACTTCCGTTTAAACGCCGCAGGTGCCGGACAGTTTGAGCACACCCTGATCATCGTCGATGAGGGTGCATCCTTACATTTCATCGAGGGATGTTCCGCTCCGAAGTACAATGTGGCCAATCTTCACGCCGGATGCGTTGAGCTTTACGTCGGAAAGAACGCAAAGCTCCGCTACTCCACGATCGAGAACTGGTCGAAAAATATGTACAATTTAAACACAAAGCGCGCAAAGGTTGAGGAAGGCGGAGTCATCGAGTGGGTATCCGGTTCCTTCGGTTCCCATGTTTCTTACCTCTACCCGATGAGCGTGTTGAACGGCGAGGGTGCAAGATCCGAGTTCACCGGAATCACATTCGCCGGTAAGGGACAGAACCTCGATACCGGGTGTAAGGTCGTTCACAACGCTCCGAAAACTTCTTCCTATGTAAATACGAGATCGATCTCCAAGGACGGCGGAATCAGCACCTTCCGGAGCTCCGTTGTCGTATCCGCGAAGGCAAAGGGCAGCAAATCCGCTGTCTCCTGCCAGTCCCTGATGCTCGACGATATCTCCCGTTCCGACACCATCCCGGCGATGGATATCCGCACGAAGGACGCCGATGTCGGACACGAGGCAAAGATCGGCCGTATCAGCGATGACGCCGTCTTCTATCTGATGTCCCGCGGTATCTCCGAGGAGGACGCGAGAGCCCTGATCGTCAGCGGCTTCGCCGACAATGTCTCGAAGGAGCTTCCGCTTGAATACGCGGTGGAGATGAACAATCTGATCCATCTGGAAATGAAAGGAAGTATTGGATGATGGAGAACATGAAGATCAACCAGCTCCCTTCAAAGACATGGAACTGGCTGAAAATGAATGAGACTGCGGTCTCCGGGATTTCTGTCTCCGGAGCGCATGAAGGAAACCTTGAGATCCCGGAAGGGATCAAAAAAACTGTCTGCCCGGCCGGGCTTCCGGACCGTTTTAAGGATGTCGCTGGCGGCATGGGATCCGATATGGATATGCTGGTAAAGGAAAGTTCCGCGGGTGCAGTACTGCTCTCTGCTGACAGCGATGTCTCCGGGGAACCGGCGCGGATCAGATTTGCCTACGGTGCTTTTGAGCACAGCCTGAACACCTTTGGAATTCTGGCAAAAGAAGGAAGCAATATGACCGTTATCATGGATATGGCGGCTGAACGAAGCGTCGATCCTGAACGGACCGGAAGTCCCAGCCCGGTCGGAGAAAATCCTGCTGCCGTCTCCCAGTCTGAACACACCGGGCTTTCCGCCGTGCAGACAAAATTAATTCTGGAAAAAGACGCGAAGGTGACTCTCGTCCAGATCATCCGCAACAAAAACGCGAAGACCGTTTTGAACGATATCGGGGCAAAGGTTGCTGACGGTGCGAAACTCTCCGTCATCCACTTATTCCTTGGCGGTGACCGGGTCTACAACGGCTGTAAGGCTGAACTTATCGGCAAAAAGAGTAATTTTACAGCAGACATCGCCTACACAGTTGCCGATGACTGCGTGCTCGATATGAACTACGTGGCACTCCACGAGGGAAAGAAATCCGTCAGTGAGATCAGGACCGACGGCGTACTCCATGAAAACGCGAGAAAGCTGTTCCGCGGGACCATCGACTTTAAGAAGGGCGCTGCGGGGGCTGTCGGGAACGAGAAAGAAGACGTTCTTCTTCTCGACGATGATGTGGTCAACCAGACGATCCCGCTGATCCTCTGCGCCGAGGAGGATGTGGAAGGAAACCATGGTGCCACCATCGGAAAGCTGGATGAGGACCTTGTATTCTATCTGGAAAGCCGCGGCATGGCTCTCGCCGAGATCTACAAAATGATGGCGAAAGCAAGGATCGACGCGGTTCTCCGTTTCGTACCGGATGAGAAGACGAAGGCAGACGTTGCCTCCTATTTAGAAAGCGAGGGTTCCAATGGATGTAAATAAAATCCGGGATGATTTCCCGCTGTTAAAGAATCGTGACATTATCTACCTGGACAATGCGGCGACTTCCCAGAAGCCTGCATGTGTTCTGGACGCGGAAAAGCGGTTTTATGAGAAATATAACGCAAACCCGTTCCGCGGTCTCTACGAGTTAAGTGAAGAAGCAACGGAATGTTATGAGGACGCGAGAAAGACGGTCGCTGACTTCCTTCACGCATCATGTCCGGAGGAGATCGTGTTTACGAGAAACGCCACAGAGAGCCTGAATCTTGCGGCCTACACCCTCTCCGAGTACCTGTTAAAGCCGGGCGATGAGATCATTGTCAGCATCATGGAGCACCACAGCAATATTCTCCCGTGGCAGCAGGCCGCAAAGCGTTACGGCGCGACGGTAAAATATTTAGAATGCGACATGGACGGAACGATCCCGGCTGAACGTCTGGAGAGCATGATCACGGACCGCACAAAGATCGCGGCGATCACACAGATCTCCAATGTTCTCGGATGCAGGAATGATTTAAAGACATTCGCAGAGATCTGCCACCGCCACGGTGTGATCCTGGTCGGTGATGGTGCCCAGAGCGTTCCGCATATCGCTGTTGACGTACAGGATCTGGGCGTGGATTTCCTTTCTTTCTCCGGTCACAAGATGCTGGCTCCAATGGGGATCGGCGCTCTTTACGGAAAGAAAGAGCTTCTTGAGAAGCTTCCGCCCTTCCTCACCGGCGGCGAGATGATCGAATCTGTCACAAGAGAGGGAGCTGTCTGGGCAGAGGTTCCGCATAAGTTCGAGGCGGGAACCGTCAATGCCGGAGGCGCTTACGCGCTGGCTGAGGCAGTCCGCTACATGAAGAATATCGGTTTCGACGCGATCGAGGCACAGGAGAACAGGCTCACGAGAATCGCCTACGAGGGCATGATGAATATTCCCGGAATCCGTGTTCTCGGGAGCAGCGATCCGGACAACCATCACGGAATCCTGTCCTTCGCTGTGGATGGCGTCCACCCCCATGATGTGGCAGAGATCTTAAACGCTGACAATATCTGTGTCCGCGCCGGTCACCACTGCGCACAGCCGCTGTTACAGTACCTTGGAACCGCCTCCACGACGCGTGTGAGCCTCGCGTTCTACAATACAGAGGAGGAGATCCGGGCATTCCTTGAGAGTCTTGGCGGATTAAGGAGAAAAATGGGATATGAGTAATACATTTTATAATGAAATTTTAATTGAACACAATCTTCATCCGACTCACAAGCATGAGCTTCCGGACGCAAACCTCGTCTTAGAGGGCGTAAACCCGAGCTGCGGTGATGATATCTGGCTGAAATTAAAGGTCGAGAACGATGAGATCGTCGACGGAGCTTTCGTCGGAGACGGCTGCGCGATCTCCCAGGCCTCCGCGGATATGATGTTAGATTTGATCATTGGTAAGAAAAAGGATGAGGCGCTGCGCCTCGCAAACCTGTTTCTTGAGATGATCAAAGGAACTGCAAAGGGCGATGAACTGGAACCTCTGGAGGAAGCTTCCATCTTACAGGATGTGTCCCATATGCCGGCGCGGGTCAAGTGCGCGGTGCTGGGCTGGCATACGATGGAGGAGATGTTTAAGAAGGCAGCTGAAGGGAAGATTATACCTGGAATGTCGGTGACGACGGAAAATAAATAAAGACTTGAATTCAATTTCCGAATATGCTACACTATAAATACAAAAGGGAAAGTCAGATACATGTGGCCTACCCTTCATAGTTTAGTTTGTTACATTGTAACAGCCGTCACTATTGCAGTAGTGGCGGCTATTTTCTTTTCCCGAAGATTGTGTAACACAATCCAACGAGAGCGACAATGAAGATACCTATCTGGATCAAGTCCGAATATGTAACGTACATTGGCATCGCCCTCCTTTCTTTCGTCTGGAGGGTTAGTCCCTCCGAAACCGGAGGGCAGGCCGCCTTTCATGTATTCTGCTTTCCCACATCACTATTATATATTGCGAACATTTGTTCGTCAATATTATTTCTTAGTTACTATGTGCACCAGCGCCTCGATCGGCCTCCTCAACGACGTCACGACCATGATCCCCGCCGCAAGCGCGATCGCAAGTCCGATCGCCGCCTGCCCCTTTACGATAAACTGCGGCATGTCGCGCCGGAGAGCCGCGTCCATCGCATAGTACAGGGAACCTCCCGGGATCAGCGGGATGACCGTCGGCATCAGGACCGTCGTTGCCGGTGTCTTTAAGATCCTCGCCCAGATCTCCGAGTAGATCGTGATCAGGATCGCCACAACGAAAAATCCCAGATATTCATTATTCACAAAATGTAAAAATACAAGATACACTGCCCAGAAAACTGCCCCGCCGATCGCCGGGATCAAGACTCTGCGCCCGCGGATGTTGTAAATGATCGCAAATCCGAACGACCCGAAAAACGATGCGATGATTGAAAGAACATCCTGACTCATAACATCCCTCCAAGAAGTATTTTAGAAAGAATAAACCCGGCTGCCACACAGATGGCTGTGATCATCGCCTCCGAAAAATGCAGAAGTCCGCTGATCATGTCCCCGCTGATAAAATCCCTGAACGAGTTCGTCATCAGAACACCCGGGATCAGCAGCATGATATTTCCGATCATGATCATCTCGATATGCTGTCCGATCCCGAGATAGCAGACAAGAATACATGCCATACCGGAGATCAGAGAGCAGAGGATATTGGAGAAGATCGCCTTCAGCTTGATCGCGGAGAGCGCATATAAGGTCACGCGGATCAGCGCCCCGACAAACAGGGACGCAAATCCATCCCACAGATTTCCTCCAAAGAAAATGGCAAACGCCCCGGCTGTCATTGCATAGATCCCGCACTGCACCGCCGGGGAATAGGTCGGCCCCTTCAATATTTTTTCGTACTCCCGGTCGATCACCTCAAAGGACGGCTGCGTCGCGCAGATCCGCCTCGAAAGGTCATTCAGCCGGTCCAGCTTCCACATATCCGTCCCGTAACTTAAAATTCTTCGCGTCTGCGTGATCCACTTCCGCTCCTTCGTCTCCAGCGTCACGATGATACACGACGCGATCGAGAAAATATGGCTCTGCCGGATCCCGTAGGCATTGCAGATCCTCCGGATCGTATCCTCCACACGGCTGATCTCCGCCCCGCTCACGAGGAGCTGCTCCCCGATATTGATCGCGCAGGTCAGGACTTCTTCGCTTGTCATCTCTTCATTCTTTTCAGTTGTCACCTTTTTTCCCCTTTTCCTCTGCTTCGGCGGCCATCGCGCGCTGATAATGCTTTAACGCGTCCCGATAGGCAACGATCAGCGCTTTCCAGGAAGAACCATGATATCGGCGCCGGATCGCCTCCTCGATCACCTTCGCATCCGTTTCCAGGTGCTTATGCAGAAAAAGCTTTCGTATAAAATCATTTGTCAGCTCCAGCGTTCTCGAACAGTCTGTCTGTATGATCTCTCCTGTTGATGGGATCACCTCAAACGCGATAAAAAAGCTTCCATACACCTTTGTGATCGCGTTATCCACATTCGTTCTTGATTCTCCTACAATATAATATGTCTCCTCACCGGTTTCAGCCATTCTGCTCTCCTCTTTTCATCAGCTCGCGCGCGGCTGGGTTCAGTCACGCTCTCATTTCCAATACTTGTCCCACCATATTTCAGCATCATAATATAGGAAATCCATTCTGTCAATCCCTGTACGAATTCCAGTACATCTGCGGCCACTACTATATTGTACGGGGTTTTCAGTTCAGAAAATTCCTGCCCATAAAAAGTAATCACATCTGCTCTCTCGTCCGGACCGGCGGCATGCTCTCCAGAATTTCCGCAATTATTTTTCCACGTCTCCTGTCTTACGCTTCGAAAGATCTGTACTTTTTGTTCTCATTTTTGTATTTTCAGTAATTTTAATATTTTTAACCAAATTTTTATTTTTTTATTGACAAACCATTTCCATCTCATTATAATAAACACAAATGAATACGCAATGTTGCTGCTTCATTCTGCAAATGGCAGTTACCGCTGTCTGGCAAGCAATCTGAAATCCGGCAAAAGCGAGAACCAACGACAAAAGCGAGATCAAACCGCTCTTGTCTTCCTGGTCTGCTTTTGGCGGATTTTTTTTGAGAGGAGGATGAGTATCTATGACTCTGAAAGAAGCTGTCGAACTTCAAAAAGAACCATTTCTTCAATCCCTGGCGGAAAGCATCCGGATCCGCAGTGTGCAGGAACCGCCTGCGGATGGCGCCCCATACGGCCCCAATGTCCGCAAATGCCTTGACCACGCCCTGGCTGTGTCAAAGGGACTCGGTTTCCGCACCACTGATCTTGATCACCAGATGGGATGGTGTGAATTCGGTGAAGGCGATGAGATGATCGCCGTCCTCGGGCATCTCGATGTTGTCCCGGAAGGGGAAGGATGGACCTTCGATCCGTTCGGCGGTGAGATCCGGGACGGAAAGATCTTCGGCCGTGGTTCCATGGATGACAAAGGTCCGACAATGGCCGCCCTTTACGCGATGGCCGCCCTGCGTGACAGCGGTCTCCCCTTAAAACGCCGGATCCGGATCCTCTTCGGAACAAACGAGGAGACCGGAAGCAATGACATGAAATACTACAAGAGCCACGGCGGCGAACTCCCTGTCATGGGATTCACCCCGGATGGAGAATATCCGGTCATCAACGGGGAAAAGGGGATCATCAATGTCAACTATGAAGCAGACTACACCCAGACCGGCGATGTCCGTCTCACAAAGATTTCCGGCGGATCCGCGCCGAATGTAGTCCCGGCCTCCGCCAGAGCAGAGATCACCTGCCCGGACGATATGAAGCCGCAGCTCATGGTCCTCGCCGCCGGATGTGACCGGATCACCTGCACTGAAACTGCAGACGGATTCGAGATCCTCGCAAACGGCGTCAGTGCCCACGGAGCTTCCCCGGAACTCGGGATCAATGCGATCGGCCTCCTGATGGATGCGCTCGGAACACTTCCGCTCGATGAACCGTTACTCGGTTTTGTTCACTTTCCGATCATGTCGGGCTGGAAAGCGACGGGACCTCCCTCGGGATCGCTCTTTCCGATGAACCGAGTGGAAAACTCACATTCAACCTCGGAACGATCCAGGGCGATGAGACAAGTTTCCTGATCCGCATCAACTATCGCTACCCGGTAACCTTCACCTACGATGACTGTGCTCCGATCTGCGACGCGGCATTCCTGAACGCAGGATTCCTGAAGGTAAATGAAACCCACAAAGCATGTCTCTATCTTCCGGAAGACTGCGAGCTGGTCCAGACTCTTCTGCATGTATACGCAGACGAGACCGGACTTCCTGCGATACCGAAATCCATCGGCGGCGGCACCTACGCGAAAGCGATCCCGAACGTTGTCGCCTTCGGACCGATCTTCCCAGGCGATGAAGTCCGCGAGCACAAGCCGGACGAGTTCATGGAGATCGACCGATTGATGGAAAATGTACATATTTTTGCAGAAGCTCTTTACCGGCTGGCCAGATAGGAGGTGGTTCCATGGAAAAGAAGAAAACATCGATCGTTTTTACCGGAGATATCGGATTTGACCGCTACATGGATCACCGCTGGGAGGATGAACATCTGCTGTCTGCCCCCGTCCTCGATTTTTTCCACAGCGCTGATCACACTGTCGCAAATGTGGAAGGCGCACTGATCGACGCGAAGGATGACGGATCCCGCGGAGTCTTCTTTCACAGCATGAATCCCGCGGCGACGCGCGTCCTGAAAGATATCCATGCGGACATCTGGAGTATCGGGAACAACCACACGATGGATGCCGGGCGGGAAGGTGTTATGAGCACAAAAAAGATCGCCGAAGAAATGGGTTGTCTCACGATGGGGGCCGGAATGAATGACACCGAAGCGTCCGAACCTGTGTATCTCGACGAGGCAGGCGGGATCGGCATGTTCTGTGTCGCCTACCAGGCGGAATGCATCCCGGCAACCGCCACCGAACCCGGTATTTTCCGCTGGGATGACCTCGATCTCATCGCAAAACGAATCGCCGAGATCAAGTCCCGCTGCCGCTGGTGCGTGATCGTCTCCCACGGCGGGGAAGAATTCACAAGTCTTCCAAGTCCCTACACCAGAGACCGCTACCTCAAGTTTCTGGAACTCGGAGCCGATGTGGTCGTCGCCCATCATCCCCATGTCCCGGAAAACTACGAGCTCTTTGACAACGGAAAAGCAATTTTCTATTCACTCGGAAACTTCATTTTTGATACCGACTATCAGCGCGTCCACCTGTATACGGATGTCGGAGTCCTGTTAAAACTGATCTTCACCGAAGAAGCGATCGATTTTGAGGCGATCGGGATCCGGATCATCCGCGGAGACGAGCGGATCGATATCGCCCCACTTCCTGCCATCTTCACAGACATCCCGGCCGCGGAGTATGAACTTCTGGCACCTCTCTCCGCAAAGGCCTTTGTCGCGGAGGACCGCAGGAAAATGATCTATCTGGAGCCGGAGCGCTTTACAGATGCCTCCGAAGATGTCTGGAACGGATATTTCTTCAGCACTGAGCCTGACGGTTACTTCGAGGGCGCCCACATGGATTTCCACATCATCGTCCCGTTTTCGGAGAAAGCGGAGGAAGGTGCATGGAAAAAGAGCACGTTGGAACCAGTAAAGGAATACATTCTTCGCCAGCTCTGATACAACGACAACACAAATAGAAAAAGGAGCGTGATCCTATGTTAACGATTACAAACGGTTTTACTTACATAGCTTTCCTGATGCTGCTCGCAGGCGGTCTTCTCGCACTTGAAAAATACATGAAGTGGAAGATCTTCAACATCGTTCCGCCGCTCGTATGGATCTACATCTTCAACATGTTCTTCTGCACCATCGGTCTCTACAATTCCGATGAGTGTTCCGCAGCCTACAGTGCCTTAAAGAATAACATCCTATATGCCATGATCTTCGTCATGCTGCTCCGCTGTGATTTCCGCAAGCTCGGAAAACTCGGACCGCGTATGATCTGTATCTTCATGGGCTGTGCCATCACCCTCGGCATCGGATTCTTCGCTCTTTTCCCGCTGTTTGCAAATGCACTCGGCGGTGCTGACAAGACATGGGGCGCAACAGCTGCCCTCTACGCATCCTGGGTCGGCGGCTCTGCAAACATGGCTGCCATGGAGGATGCGCTTCCGGTCGATTCCGGTGCTTACTCCTGCGCTCTGGCTCTCGATACTGCCTGCTACTCCCTCTGGATCGCACTTCTGCTCTTTGCTGTAAAATATGCCCAGAAGTGGAACAAGGCCTGCAAGGCTGATACTTCCAAACTCGACGCTGTCGCTGCAGCTGCAAACGAGGAAGTTGCAAAAGAGACAAACGTAAAACCGAATGCTGCAGACTGGATCTTCCTGATTGGTCTCACCCTCGTTGTATCTGCAGTCTCCCAGTACATCGGCGTTCAGATGAATGGATTTTTCAAGGGTGTCGGACTTTCCTTCTTTGATAAAGGTACCTGCACGACCGTATTTGTAACGATCCTCGGACTGATCTGCGCAATGACTCCGCTCGGAAAACTTCCGGCAGTTACAGAGCTCTCCAGCGTTTATCTCTATGCGGTTGTCTCCCTCATCGCATCCACAGCAACCCTGATCGACCTCTTATCTGCTCCGATGTGGGTTGTCTATGGGCTCGGAATCCTTCTTGTCCATGTTGTGCTGATGTTCATCCTCTCCAAGATCTTCCACTGGGATCTCTGCATGGATTCCACTGCTTCCGTTGCCTGCATCGGCGGATCTGCTTCCGCTCCGATCATCGCAACCGCTTATGACGGTTCCTTCGCAGGTATCGGTGTTTTAATGGGAGTTCTCGGTGCCGCCATCGGAAACTTCATGGGACTCGGAATGGGCGCTCTATTGAAGCTGTTTGTCTGATCGTGAGTACATTTCATGAGTCTGCTATTTTATGGCTGCTCACGATGACAGGGAACTGTGTTTCCCTACATTGTCCCTTCATCTGTGAGTGATCCAATTCTGGCGTCCCCATTCTTTCCCTGTTAGAATGGGGACGCCATTTTATCTCCGGCAGTAAATTGTACCGGTCAGAACAACTCACGGGATCACACACCGAGTTTCACATATCTTCGCCTTGAATTAACACAGGAGGAATCTTTTATGATCGAAAACAATCTTCTTTCTTATCTGAATATCGGACTCCCGGAAGATATTCTCCGCATGAAGCTTCACGGAGACTTTGACGGTGCAGTACGACTCATCGACCGGAAGCTCTCCGATCCGGCGCTTCCGGATCCGCTCCGTTACTGCCTGATGGCAGAACGGGAAATGATCCTTCGCATGCCTTCCGATTATCCTTTTACCCGCGAAGATGCACTCAAAAAGATCCGGACCCGGATCCCGGACTTTACGGAAGACGAATTTGACCACTACCTCTCCATCGGGCAGATCCGCTGGATCTATGTAAACGGCGAAATGCGGATCTTTGACCGCTTTTTTGAGAGCATGTGCAAATCCATGCCTGACTTCCGGAAACGGACCGCTGTCACTCTTGACGGTTCTGAGAGTGCCGGAAAAGGAAGCCGCGGAGATCTCCGCTTAAACCGTGCAATGGAGATCATGAAAGAAAAAGGCTCTCTTTCAAACAGGATCCGGATCCGCGCATCTGTCAAAGTGAAAGATTCCGCATTCACTCCCGAAATGTTCGTTCGCGTCCATCTCCCGATCCCCGCCGCCTGCGACCAGCAGAGCGATATCCGGATCGAATCCGTTTTTCCTGAAAACGCAAAGATCGCACCGGAAGACGCACCGCAGCGCACTATATGCTGGGAAGAGACTCTGAAAGAAAATCATGAATTTTCCGTCCAGTATTCGTATGTGCATACAGCGGTGTGGCATGATACAGAAAGTGCGTTAAAGAAATCTGATGCATGCAAAACATTTGGTACGGAAGTGAACCCTGGAACGGTATCTCAGGAGCAAACTCTGTCTGCCGGTTTGAATCACAAGGCCGCAGAGACTGTCCAGCTGTATGCTCATTCCAGTAATGAATCCAGTTCTTCGTCTCTGCGTGAATTTGAGGTGGGCGTATCTGATGATCTCGCTGAACTTGCCCCGCACATCGTCTTCACTCCGTACATCCGTGCACTCGCCGCAGAACTCTCGAAAGGCTGTGAGACTCCACTCGAAAAAGCCAGAAACTTTTACGACTTCATCACCCTGAACTTCAAATACACCTACATGCCGGCCTACTTCTCCCTGGAGGATATTCCGGGGAACTGCGCCAGAACCTTCACGGGGGACTGCGGAGTCTTCGCACTTCTTTTTATCACCCTGTGCCGCTGCGCCGGAATCCCCGCCCAGTGGCAGAGCGGACTCGCCGCAGAGCCGGACTTCATCGGCGGTCATGACTGGGTTCGCTTCTACGCCGCCCCGTTCGGCTGGATCTACGCGGATCCCTCTTACGGGATTGGAGCTGTCCGCGCCGAGAACGAGGAACGCCGCCGCTTCTATTTCGGAAACCTTGACCCATACCGCATGGTCGCCAACCGCGCCTTTCAGGCACCTTTTACCGTCGAAAAGAAATACTGGCGCACCGATCCCTACGATAACCAGTTAGGCGAGATCGAAACCGCAGAGCGCGGACTGATGTATGAGGAATTTGAGCGCAGGAAAGAAGCCCTGATGTGTGAAGAGATCGAAGAGAACTGATTAAAATGTCGCCATATTCATGAAAATATGCAACCGCTATTCCAAGTAGGTATTTTCGGCACCGAAAATACCATAATATAATGTCCTGGATGCGGATTTTGCCGATTTAGGATGCGAAGCATCGGCAAAATCCCGTTACTGTTTACGCAAAGCGTAAGCAGTAACGCCGGGGTTGTCGGTGACAACTGAAGGGAAATAGTACTTGAATTCACTTTTCGAATATGATAGACTATAGATACAAAAAGGGAAAGTCAGATACACACGGCCTACCCTTTATAACTAGCTTGTTACAATGTAACAGCCGTCACTATTGGGGTAGTGGCGGCTATTTTCTTTTCCCGAAAATTGTGTAACACAATCCTACGAGAGCTACAATGAAGATACCTATCTGGATCAAGTCCGAATATGTAACATACATTGGCATCGCCCTCCTTTCTTTCGTCCGGAGGGGGAAGCCCCTCCTTTTATGGAGGGCAGGCCGCCTTTTATGTATTCTGCTTTCCCATAAATTCATTATATATTGCAAACATTTGTTCGTCAATATTTTTTCTTAGCTACTATGTGCACCAGCGCCTCGATCGGCCGCCTCAATGACGTAACGATCATGATTCCGGCCACAAGCGCGACCGCAAGCCCGATGGCTTTCTGGGCCTTCAGGATGAACTCCGGAGCATCATGGCGGAGCGCCGCGTCCATCGCATAGTACAGGGATCCTCCCGGAATCAGTGGGATGACCGTCGGCATCAAAATCGTCGTCGCCGGTGTCTTCAGAACTCTCGCCCAGATCTCCGAGTAGATCGTGATCAAAATCGCAACCACGAAAAATCCCAGATATTCATTATCCACAAAATGCAGAAACGCCAGATAAACTGCCCAGAAGACAGCGCCGCCGATAGACGGGATCCAGAGCCTCTTCCCCCGTCATCGGGTCCGTCGCCTGTGCGCCTGTTTTCTGGTCTGTCTGCACCTTTTTTCACCTTTTCCATTCAAATGTTTTCCTGGAAATCATGTTTCCATTCCCTGACTTTTATTATACGGGGCGGGGATTTCTTTTACAAGTAGCAAGCGCCTGCTCGATCAGGGCATTAAGCGCCTTCGTCTGCTCCGGGGATGTGACCGCGCCTACGATCGGCTCTCCCACGATGTTCCCGTTCTGATCGACGACATAGGTCGTTGGGAATGCATACAGTCCGGCGGTAAAGCGGCCGGCATCACTGTCGGAGTCAAACCAGAGATTCTGATAGGCTGCTCCCTTTTTTGACAGGATCTCCTTCGCCTCGGCAATCGCACCCTCATCGCCGTCCAGCGTGAATGCATTGATTCCTACGACCGCACCGCCCTTTTGCGCCAGCTCCTGATTCAGCGCATCCAGATCCGCAAGCTCTCCGACACAGGGCTTGCAGGTCGTAAACCAGAAATTCACGACGGTTACGGTATTGCCGGAAAAGAGTTCACTGCTGTTTACCTCCTTGCCATCCAGATCCTTTCCCTGAAAGTCCGGGAACTTTTCCTGACCGCTCCCAGCATTTCCTGCCGCAGCACTCTCACCTTCCCCCGGCATCTTGACGCAATCCGGATATTTCTCCTCCAGAGCCATCAGTTTTTCCTCGATCTCCCGGATCTGTCCGGCTCCGTCATTCAGAATTTTCAACTCATCTGCTGTAAATTGATCCTTTGCAGCTTCGATCGCCTTCAGAAGAAAATCGCCGTAATTATTATTGTCTCCGCTTACCACCTGGTCCTTATCGATCGTCAGGAACAGCTTTTCCCAGAGCTTAGCATTGGCTGACTGGATGTCCTCCTCCTTCTGCATCAGCTTTTGATACAGGTCTGCTGCTTCTTTGTCATCTCCCGGCTCCGCGGACAGTGACGTTCCGCTCTCTGACGTCTGCCCGGAAGCAGTTTCCTTGTTATTCTTTGCTCCCCCGCACGCTGTGAGGCCAAATGCCAACACAAGGATGAACAGGATCGCTGTCATATATGATCGTTTCATTTCTTTTCTCCATTCCTATTTGAGTCGGACACAAAACCGTAGCAAAAGCTGACGGCATCCGTGGGACAGACATTGATACACTTCCCGCACCGGATACATTCCGTGTGATTGGGTGAGCTTGTGACATCGACATCCATCTGACAGACTCTTCTGCATGCTCCGCAGGATATGCATCTGTGTTCATCCACTTTGATCCCAAGCAGGGATACCTTGTTCATCAGCGCATAAAACGCACCGAGGGGACAGATCCATTTGCAGAACGGCCGATAAAACAGCACACTTAGAACGAAAACTCCGATCAGGATCATAAGCTTTCCGGTAAACAGATGTCCCAATGCCGACCGGATCCCCGGATTAACGGCTGACAAAGGAATTGCCCCCTCTAAAACTCCCTGCGGGCAGAGATACTTGCAAAAGAATGGGTCACCCATTCCCACATCATTTACAACAAGCGCCGGCAGTGCGATCACGGTAAAAAACAGCACGGCATATTTAAGATAAGTCAGAGGCTTAAGCCTTTCCGTGGACAGCTTTTTTCCCGGAATTTTGTGAAGAAGATCCTGCAGCCAGCCAAAGGGGCACAAAAATCCGCATATAAAGCGCCCTAAAAGGACACCAACCAGGATCAGAAATCCGGTTATATAATAAGAAAAGCTGAATTTCGATGAGCCGACCACCGCCTGAAAGGAACCGATCGGACATGCCCCGGCTGCCGCCGGACAGGAATAGCAGTTCAGCCCCGGCACGCAGACTGCCTTTGCCTTTCCCTGATAGATCCCGCCTTTGAAAAAATTCGGCAGGTGAGGGTTCGTAAGAAGCGCCGCCGCTGCCTGGATCCAGCCGCGAAACCGGCTCAGTATCTTTGATATGATATGTTTTCTGTTATCCAATTCCTACACACTCCAAACACAGCCTGATCGCCTTACTTAACACGGTATCCGCCTCTCCTCGCATCACGCCGACGCACAGCATGACTATACCGGCAATCAGCAGAGCGCCCTGAAATAATGCCTTTTTTGTTCGCAACAACCTGGTCTCTCCTTCTTGTTTGATATCCTATTACAGGTAAATTCACTCATATTGTTTCCTTAAACTATCCATTCCTCTTATCCCTCGATTTCTAAATGCAATTATATCGGAGAACCCGGTAGTTTGTAAAGCGATACGAAACTTTTCATATGCAAAATTTCCTGTAAAGAAACTTTCCCGATTTGCAGACCTCATTTTCTGATCGTCATCAGTTGTCGGTGAACTGGATCGTTCTTCTTTTCGTCAGGTCCTTTGTTGACCTTTCTTCTCCGGTTCGCTACAATAGTAATCAGAAATATCCTTCAGGAGGAATGTAGACATGAACTCTCATATGAATTTTATCAAGGAGCAGTTATACACCTTAACTTCTATCCCGAGTCCGTCCAGCTTTACAGCAAAAGTGACTGATTACCTGTTGTCCGAATTATCTTCTCTGGGGTATTCCCCGGAGCGCAGCAATAAGGGGAACGTATTCGTTACCCTGGGTGGTTCCGGCTCTCCTCTGGTACTGGCAGCCCATGTTGATACATTGGGGGCTATGGTTCGCTCCATCAAGGAAAACGGACGTCTGCGGCCCACAACCATCGGAGGTCATCAGTGGTCCACAGCGGACGGCGAGAACTGCACCATTCACACTCGTGATGGCAGAGTTTACACCGGTGTAGTACTGAACAAGGAGCCTTCTTCCCACGTGGCTGATCAGAAAACCGAGCTGATCGAAGAAAATATGGAGATCCTGCTGGATGAAAATGTCACTTCCGATCAGGATACTCTGGCACTTGGGATCCAGACCGGTGACATCATCGCCATGGACCCACGCACGGTTGTGACAGAAAGCGGATACATCAAGAGCCGTTTTCTGGATGACAAGCTTTCCGCCGCTATCCTGCTGGGTCTCGCCAGAGCCGTACGTGAAGATGCCTGGAAGCTGAACCGCAAGGTTTCTTTATTATTTACAGTATATGAAGAAGTAGGGCACGGCGGAAGTGTCGTACCGGATGATACAGAGGAGATGATTTCTGTCGATATGGGCTGTGTCGGCAGCGACCTTGGCTGCACCGAACGGATGGTTTCGATCTGTGCCAAAGATTCCGGTGGTCCTTATAACTATGATCTGATCACGGCTCTTTCCAACCTTGCAAAGGAGAAGAAGCTGGATTATGCCATTGATGTTTATCCGCATTATGGCTCCGATGTGGAGACTACCCTGCGCGCCGGATATGATATCCGTCACGGTCTCATCGGTCCTGGAGTCTATGCTTCCCATAATTACGAACGCTCCCATATGGACGGAGTTCACAATACCTTTGAGCTGTTGAAGGCTTATATCACAAGATAGCTTCTTTGTAACTGTGAACAGATCTGTACACTTGCAATCGTAAACAATTACTCAAAGATTCTATCGCTGATGATGTTAAACAAAAGATTTTCGATATTGCTAATACTTATGGCTACGAAATTATTGCTATAGAAACCGACAAAGACCATATACATTTCTTATTAAGTTACGATACAACAGATAGGGTTTGCGATATTGTCAAAATTGTAAAGCAAGAAACAACGTATTATTTATGGCACAAATATGGTTCGCTTCTGTCTAAACAGTATTGGAAGAAAAAGATATTTTGGTCAGACGGATATTTTGCTTGTAGCATCGGAGAAGTATCGTCAGCTACCATACAAAAATATATTGAGAGTCAGGGGTAATGACTAAAGATTTACAAGGCTCCTCCCACCACCTGAAAGTAGTGGGAGGAGCCTATAGCAAACAGCTGGCAGTGGTAGTTAGACCGGAAATGTGCTCAGATATAGCCGGAAGGTGTGATCAGCTCCAAGCAGAATCAATCCTTCTCGTATTTCTCAATCCTGCATTGCTCCCAGATAAGCAATAGTGATTATGCTGCTCAACGAATTTTCATCGTTATACTGGATCATTGATGCATACTGTGAATGAAACTTATCGATTTCAGCAGCAACCTATTTTTCGTCCATTGACAGTGTAGCTGTAAGAAGTTTTCTCGATTCTTGCTGAAATGCAATCAGTTCATCCCAATTACTGCTTCTCACAGCTGTGATTAGTTCCTGTCTGATCTCCTCATTCGGAACAAATGCTGATTCACTATCCTCATTGTATCCTAGATAACCAAGGTGAATCAAGTAGGTGATCACATCGTCACGATTTTGTATCTTAGCCGGATCATTTTTGAAAGTTGCTGTATCAACTTTAACTTCTGAACCTGAAAGCATCTCGATAATCGCATTCTTCAGCCCATCATAATTCATGCAGATGAGTGGTACAACTACCTCATACGAACCGGTCTCAGACCAATAGCTTCTAAATCGTCCTTTTGTCATTACACTTACAACAGCTTTGGGATTATACACTTGATATCCATCAAGCAGATACCCATCATACCATTTTTTGACTTTATCGAAATCCCTGTTGTATTTTTCACAGAGTCCTTTTACCTCATTTTCGGTAAAACCGATGTATGGAGCCAATTCATCTGCCTGCAGCATTGTAAACTCATCCAGGTTATTTACTGCGGACTGGGCCCTTTCTTTCTTAATCGGCAGAATTCCCGTAAGATATGCCAGCTGGATGTACTTCGTTGGTTCTACACCTTTAAACATTCCCCTTAAAAAATTAAGGTATTCATCCTGAATGTTTTCTATCATTGCTCCATCTCGGATAATAACATCCCATTCATCTATGATAACAACAAATTTCTGTCCAGTACGTTCCTTTACCCGTGAAAGCGCATCCGGAAGAGTCACTACCTCTTGTGGCAGCGCATCTGGATAAATGCCACGAAGTTCATCCAGAACACTTTTTGTTATAAAAGAGACCACTTTATCCGCATCATCACAGTTTGCTAAAAACCACTGAATATCAATATGGATCACATCGTATTTATTAAGATGCTTCTTGAAATCGGCATCTTTGCTTATCCTCAATCCTGAAAACATCTGCTCGGAATCCGTACCCTTGCTGTAATATGCCGCCAGCATGTTTGCTGCATAAGACTTTCCGAACCGACGCGGCCGGCTATTGCAGATATAGGCATTCGTTGTATCGAGAACGCTATTTGTATACTCGATCAAGCCAGTCTTATCCACATATATTCTGGAGTTAAGAGCAACCTGAAACGCACTGCTGTCTGGGTTTACAAATCTTCCCATGCTTCCGGCCACCTTTCTTTGTAAATGCTTTAAAATATAACAATAAATAACGGTTTTGTTTAATAATTATATACTATCATAAACTAAGCATTATTGCGATAGGATATGGAGCAATTGAGGTGTTGTTCCTTAATTTCCAGTCTGAAATAGCCCTAAATTATTGATTTTTCAGGCTTTTCTTTAAATATTTACCTCACAAAACAGAGCCAGAAGTGTATAACAGTCATTGTGTCTTGTACTGAATAACTAAAAGAGGGTGCAGTTTATAAAGCATTCCACTGGTCTGCTTTATAAAGGCTATAAATCCTCTGTTAACTATGATGGTGAACCTTC
>ERZ837590.141-NODE-141-length-75200-cov-8.562978_pt1 | contig 75200 bp, 59 predicted proteins | sample MGYA00519573_ERZ837590 | MGnify/ENA primary metagenome ERZ837590 (study PRJEB31850, sample SAMEA3708820) | human gut metagenome | biome: human gut; feature: human-associated habitat; material: faeces | place: China | collected 2014 ... | reverse complement strand
ACAAATTTGTTGCTCGCCACTTATAGAAGTGGGAGTCTTCTCCGACTAAGATAAAAAGACAGAGCCGCCGTGACAATGATAACGTCACATGCTCTATCTTTCTTCTTTCAGCACTGTAGAAAAGTGCTGTCATTTTCTTTCTGTATGCCTGCCAAAAACCTTATTCGCTTTCTCAGGATTTTCTCTTGATTGTCTGCTGTTTCTTGGCAAATCCTTTAAATTTATTTCCGGATGCACTTCCTGCTTTCTTTCCGATCAGTTCGATTCCACGATACAGTTTCTTATTCTTGTTTTTGGAAGTGTTGATGATCGTATTTCCATTGATCCTGCTACCCTTGCTGGAAATAACGCGGACTACTGTTCCGCCTGATTTACCGCTTGCTTTTTTCGGCACCTGCATATTGATCACGTTATTGTTTACGCGGATTTTTCCGGTTCCATTTAACCAGATGCCGTAGGAAGCATTCTTCAGGGTGATCTCATTGCCATAAACCTGCACACCGTATACACGGTAATCACCTTTCGGAATGTTGCCTTTTTTCTTTGAACGATACTCACCAAGAAGCTGGATGCCGTAGTTTACGTTTTTATATTTCTTGTCTGTGATCTCGATCTTGTTGTTTGCAATCACGGATTTGCTGGAAATCTTCGGTGTCTTACTCTTGTTTCCTTTTTCTGACGGATACAGTGTGATCGCCATGTCACGGAAAATAATACCGGAAGCACAGTCTGTGATTTCGTTATTTTTGATGCTGCTGTTGATATAGTTTGTCGCAATGATCGCATAACCCGGAATGTTGATGAATTTATTGTTTTCGATCCTGATGTTGCTGTGATAACATCCTACGATCGCCGCATGGGTTCCGACGCCACGCTGTACGTTTTTAAATGTACAGTTCGTGATCGTGATATTGCGGTTTGGTGTCTCATCGTATTTGCCGTAGGATGCAAAATGGTCTCTCTGCAGTGTCTCAATCTGGATCGCTTCGTTGTTGCTGTCTGCTTTTCCATGATAATCGGAGAATACGCAGTTGTTGATCGTTACATTCTGAGCTGCCGCAAACTCGATGCTGTGAGAACTGTAGGTATTTGTCAGTGTCATATTTTCGATCGTCACATCGCTTGCATGTGCAAATCGCAGAATAGTGGATTTATAACTGTGCTGTGCACCCTGACCATCGATAGTACCGCCATGGAAAGTGATGTTTTTAAAGCCGGTATAACCGGAAATATTTTTTACATCTTCACCACGTCCCAAACGGAACATTGCAGAATTCGAAGTACGCACCAGCGTTACGCCTTCCATATCGATGTAGGTGTTGCTGTATACATTAAAGCAGCTGCCGGCTTTGTAAGTACCTGCCGGGATTTTGATACGGTAGATTGTATTTTTATCTTTGCTGTCACGTGCTACATCCAGTGCCTTCTGGAATGCTTTTTCAAAATCATATTTGCTGTCCAGTTCCACATCCTGATACGCTGCAGCATGAACTTCCAGAAGCGGAGCGAACGGCATCTGTGGCTGTGTTCCTGCAAAAGTAAGTGACGCTGCAAATGCAACTCCCAGAAGCATTGCTTTTAAGTTACGTGATTTCATTTTTTGTTTCCTCCTCTGTTGCTTTGTATTTCTGCACAAAAATTCATCGATATTTCTGTACTTTTTATGTGTTTTAAATTATAAATCTTCCTGATAAAGAAATCAACCTTATTTGCCGACAATTAACGATAAATATCCCCACTCCCATACCAGTTCATCAAAACTGTTTTCCAGATATTCATAAATATCGTCTTCTTCGTATCCTGTCATCCGTGTGATCAGCACCAGATAATCCCGCAGTGTTTCGTATGCAAGATCCCGGCATCCGTCCTGCATCCATTTCAGGAAGAGACTGTGCCGGATCATAGTATATTCCATTGCGATCCACTGCATCTGAATGACCATGCTCTCCAAATCACCGTCCGGCATCAGAAGATCCGAAAACAGTTCATTTTCCATAAAAACAGCCAGGAGTTTTCGGTATTTTTCCCATTGCTTTGCAAAGTCCTGTCCTTTCTGCTCCATTTCATCGGCATCATACGTTTCGGAAAGCTGCTCTGCCAGAGGCAGGATCTGCGTCAGATAATCCTGATACAGACCTTCTTTCTGATAATTGACAGCCAGATCCTGCAAAAGCTCATTGCATTCATCCATGGTATCCAGAAACGGCAGATTAATCGCAAGAATCGCCGTTTTCAGTTCTTTCACGGCTTCTCTGGAGAAATAGTTCTCGATTCTTTCTTCTGACAACGTATCTTCCTGCTCTGCCTGATATAATTCCAGCAGAATATAAAAACTCTCCAGCAGCGTTTCTTCGATGCTCTGTTCTTTGTTTCGGAACATTTCCATCATCTTTTCACGGATCATCGTCCGCAGATTTCTGCCGTTTTCCGGCACCTCCGGAAAAACCACGTTCTCTTCCTCTGCCCAGAGATCGATCACCGCCGGGCAGCATGGCATCAGAACTTCTTCTTCATGCGTTTCAAATCTGTGCACTTCTCTTGGGAAAACGGTACAGGTTTCCGACAGAACCGAATCCCCATAAGCCGATACCAGTCGGCAGAGTCGGTTTTCAGAAAGAAACGGACATTTATGCTCTTCATCCAGTCGGATCACTCTGCCTCCGTCCTTTTTGGTTGTATAGGCACTGAGATTTTTCCGCTGCACCTTCACTTCCTGCGGCGGATATTTCTTTTTCCATTTTCGGTTGGTCTCGTTGTCCACTGCAATCTTCCACTCCTGACAGCAGGTGAAAGTACACTTGTCTGCAATGCAGGTGAATCTATCATAATAATCCGGTTTTATGCGTTCCATCATTTCTCGCTTTCTATTATTCCACTTGGCGATTGAATCCGCCACTGATACAAGCTTGTTGCTCGCCGCCTGCAAAAGCAGGCGTCATCTCACATCTGATATTTAAATATGTTTCAAAATCCAGTTTTTTACATCCAGGTAAACATTCTCTCTGTCCAGTTCATTGAGGATCTCGTGCCGGTCATCCTCATATAACTTCAGTTCCAAATCACGGATTCCACATTTTCGGTATTCTTCAAATACTTTTTCCACACCTTTTCCGTAATTGCCCACCGGATCTTCCTCGCCAGCGATCATATAGACTGGCAGATTTTTCGGTATTTTCTCGATATTTTCCTTCTTCTGGATAAATCCAAGGACATCAAACAGCGTCTGATAGCCATTGACCGTAAACAGAAATGTGCAGTATTTATCCCGGTTATAGGCATCCACCATTTCCGTATTTTTTGTCAGCCAGTCGTTTGCTGTCCGCTTATCTGCGATGCGTTTGTTGTAACTGCCAAAGGCCAGCTTCTGCAAAAACTTCGAGCGGTGACGTTCTCCTTTTACTTTACTGATCACACCCGCACAGAGTTTTCCGGCCGTCAAAACTGCCCCCGGCGTGTAACCGGTCCCGCAGATAATTGCCCCGGTCAGTTCCTCGCCATAGGTCATCAGATAGCGTCTCGCCATAAACGATCCCATGCTGTGCCCAAACAGAAAATACGGCACATCCGCTCCATACTGTTCCTTCGCATAACGTGTGACTTCGTGAAGATCTTCGATCACCGCCGCACTTTTTTCTTCACCGAAATATCCAAGATCCTCATCCTTTTCTGCTGTCAGCCCGTGTCCCTTGTGGTCATTCCCGATCACCAGGATTCCTGCCTGATTGAGGTAATCCGCAAAATGACTGTACCTTTTGATATATTCGATCATGCCATGCGAAATTTGCATGATCGCTTTTCTCTCTCCTGATGGTTCCCAGACTGCAATGTGCAGTCTGCTGCTGCCTGATGAAATATATCGTTCCTGCATGAGATTCCTCGCTTTCCTTTTTCGTTTATTATACTGTATTTTGCCTTCTGCAAATCAAAAAAGAACGCTGCGACTGTTTTTGGCTGCTGCGTTCTTTTTTTACCGAAGCGATTCTTTTTTCACAATCTGATAACCCATTTTCAGATGTTTTTTGAGATCATCGCCGGATTCTAAAATTTCAACCAGCATCCTGGCTGCTTCCTGCCCCATCGTTTTGTGGTAGAAATGCACACTGCTGATCGCCGGTGACACCGCACTTCCTATCTCGGTGTCTCCAAACGCCACGATCTGAACCTGCTGCGGAACCTGGATATCATGCTCATGAAAATACCTCAGTGCTCCGACGGCGAGGCTGTCCGTTGCACAGAACAGAGAGTCCACTTCCGGATGTGTTTTCCATATTTTTGCAGCTTTCTCGTAACCGCCCTGCATGCACAATTCCGTTTCATACATACAAGATCTGTCCATCCTGATGCCGGCATCTGCCATTGCATCCAGAAATCCGCTCTTTCGTGCTTTTCCTGCCGCTTTGTCTTTTGCCGGCTCTCCGATATAGGCGATGTGTCTGCCTTTTTTCGTCAGCATTTTTGCAGCATCATATGCCGCATGATAATCATCCTGAAAAACGCAGGAATATTGCCGGATCTCCTGTGCCGTCACCACGATCGGCACTTCGACTTCTTCCATCAGGTGCAGATGTTCTCTGGAAAGCATCGTTCCCATGAAAATGATGCCGTCAACCTGATTTTTTTCGAAAATACGGAGGTATTTCAGCTCCGCCCTGGTGTTATTCCGCGTATCTGCCAGCAAAAGCTGATAATCTTTTACCGAAAGAACCTCACTGATCCCTGACACCATCTGGCTCACCGACCCGGACTCAATCTCCGGAATGATCACACCGACCAGCTTTGTCACTTTGCTTCTTAAATTTCTCGCCTGCTGTGACGGGCGATAGCCGGTCTCTTCTATCACTTTCCGGATTGCTGCCCTTTTTTCTTCGCTTACATATCCATCATTCAGATAGCGGGATACCGTCGCCCTGGAAACACCGGCCAGTTCTGCAATTTCATTGATATTCATAATGCCTCTGCCTCACGTGCGTTCAACCTGAACCTGTCTTACGCCTTTTTCTTAATGTCCATGTGGTTTCTGTCTCATTTTCTCTTCTTCTGCATGCAGATCCTCATTCAGGAAATCAATCAGAACGATCAGAAACGGCAGCAGAGTGATCCAGATTGCCTTCCCGGAATAAATATTGCAGGCAACCGTTCCAAACACCACACCTAATAAGAAATATACCACCATCATGCAATGTTTGCCCCATTTTTCTCGATGTTTTTTATCTTTTTTCCGAAAATGCTGGATTTCTTTTGCCAGTCCCACACCGACCTGGCGGATATGGTTTGTCGCAAAAGTTGTCGCCATTGGCGTTCCCTCTGCCTGACGAAACGTATTGTACTGCATGGAAGCAATAAAGTTGACCGCAACCTGTGAGATCTGTACCGGTGCGGATTCCGGTACAAGTCCAAGCACCAGAACGGTTGCCATTTCAACTGCAATCAGAAGGGTGTCCCAGCGGATTTTCAGATGATACTTGACTGGGTTCGGCAGCAGTTCTGAGATAAATGCACCTGCCATATACGCAGAAATCGGGAACAGGTAGTAGGCTGCCGTTTCCCATTCTGCCTGACCGATCGCCAGTCCAAGCAGCACCAGATTCCCTGTCTGAGCATTACAGAATACTTTCCCGCGTAACAAAAAGGTATACGCACCAAAAAATCCTGCGATCGCAATCAGGGTATAATACACTCGGTTTCTTTCACATTCCAGATAATTTTCTGTGTTTTCCAATTTTGCTCCTCCTTTGGGGAAGTGTTATGATAAGACGAATAGTTACATTCTATCTTATAAATCATTTTCTTTCAACCGGAAACTGCGTTATTCTTGATTTTCACATGGTAAGCGTTATAATATCAGATGTCGGAATTGTGCAAAGTACTTCGCAGGCATCCTTTTCAGGAAGCAAAATTCTGAAATCAAAAATCTGAAACAATCTCTGTACAGAAGGGAGTCTTTCTTTATGAAAAAACTAATTGCAGATATGCACATGCACACCCTTGTCAGCGGACATGCATACGGAACGATACGCGAAATGGCTGCCACTGCAGGTGAAAAAAATCTGAAACTGATCGGGATCACAGAACACGCACCCGGCATTCCGGGAACGGTCGATCCTTTTTATTATCTGAATCTCACAGTCATCCCTCGCGTGCTTTCGAATGTACAGATCCTGCACGGATGTGAAATCAATGTTTTAAATGGCGGAAAACTGTCTCTGGAACAGAAATATATTGATTTTCTGGATTATGCAATCGTCGGAATCCACAAAGAGTGTTATACTGATGAAGGAAAAGAAAAGAACACCGACAACTTGATCGCATGTATGAAAAATGAGAAAGTACATTTTGTCTCTCACCCGGATGATGATCATACACCACTTAACTATGAACGTCTCGTTTCAGCTGCCAAACAGTACCGGGTCGCTCTAGAAGTCAACAACAGTTCGCTGGTCAAAAAAGACCGCCGTCTGAATTGCTATGAAAATTATCGGAAGATGCTGAAACTCTGTGAGCAGCAGCAAGTTCCGATTATTATAAGCTCCGATGCCCATGATCCGAGCTGGGTAGGACGTTTTGATCTCGCCGTCAAACTTCTGGAAGAACTGCAGTTTGATGAGTCTTTGATCTTAACAAATGATATAGAAAAACTGAGAGCATTTATCGGCGTATAAGCTCTGATTATTTTTTGCCCGCAAAAGCGGGCATTTTTTAAGAATGTTACTTTACGGTAATTTTACACGTTTTTTTCAGGCTGCCGGCTTTTATCGTAATCGTCGCTTTTCCCTTTTTCTTTGCTTTTACAACACCTTTTCCATTTACGAATGCAACCTTTTTATCAGAGGATTTATATGTAAGTTTTGCCACATTCTTTGGCGTTGCCTTTGCTTTGATGCTCCATTTTTTGCCTTTTTTCAGGGTTTTCTTTTTCGGTACACCCGTAATCTTTTTTACCTGGACTTTGGCATCCCCGGTCACCCGGATTGTTCTGGACTCTTCGAAAACACCGCATTTTGCTGTAATTTTGGCTGTTCCTGCACTCACACCGGTAACTACACCTTTTTCATCTACAGCTGCCACTTTCGGATTGGAAGAACTCCACTCTACTGTGTCCTCAAAAGAGAGTTTGTGTGTGCGTGACTGATAGAACCCAGAGCCTCTGTAATTTGCATAAAATTTCGCCTGCACCGTTTTGGAAGAGGCCAGTTTCTCTTTAAAAGGCTCCATGTATGCCTTTACATCCTGGTTCTGAACCTGGATTTTCTGCACTTTATTCTTTACTGCTTTTGCCTGTCCTTCATCCAGTCCTGTTTCAAAACTGAACTCCCCGGATGTCGTATTTTTGAAATCTGCATCCGGGCAAATGAAGGTTGCAAGTCCAACATAAAGATTGTTCGGATTGATCATCGATGTATAATGGCCTGTCACTCCACCGGTCTGTTTTACCCAGTCCTGCTTTTCACCGTACCACTGATCGATTCCGGTAATCATATCATTGCTGTTATTCCATGCCAGAACTTCTCCCCAGCTCTTCACCCCATTTGGTGATGCCTGTGAAAAACACATCGTTCCATTTGGTCTTTGATGATCCATATACACAGATGCTTCTGCTGCCCGGACTCTTGCGATATATTCCAGATCAGAAGACCATTTGACCGGCACATAATCTGATATCGTAAGCTTTCGGTTCGGATCACGCGGATCCTGAACGCCCTGTTTGCACGCCTCTTTTCGGATTTCATTGATCCGCTCCAATGCCGCATCTGCACTTGCCAGATAGCTGCCTTTCAGTCCAACCAGAACACAGTTCTCCTCCACGGAATCCGTCTCTGCAAGCGTATGATCCTGAAGTGTTTCCACTGCCGGCATCTCCGAGATCTCCTGCTGCATCTCCGAAGCAAATGCAGGAACAGCTGCCGTTCCTGCCAGTACCGACACACTGAGTACTAATGCGATCCATTTCCTTTTCATCTCTTTCGTACCTCCTTGAGCTTTTTTGTTCAATATCTTTGTGAAACAGTGTACTGAAAACATTTGTTCTTTTTGCAATACCTGATATCTTTATTCGTTCCACAGAAAACAGAAAATTTTGTAAGAAGACCGGTAGGAACACTTTTCATATCCTTCCGGTCTTCTTATAATATCACATTCAACTATGTGATGATCTTATATCTTATTCTTCACCCAGATAATATTTTCCATAAGCATCTGCTGCTTTAATTGCTGCAAATACAGTTTCCGGTGTCACTTCAAAAGGCATATTGTGAAGTGTATCATTTTCCGCACAGGCGGTCTTTGCAACTTCCATCAGCTGCTCATCTGTCACATTGCCGGCACCAAGTTCTGCCAGGGTAACAGGCAGTCCGACTTCGATGCACCACAAAATGATATCTTCCAGTTCTTCTTCCGGAACGTTTTCCAGTACCAGCTGAGTAAGTGTTCCAAATGCAACTTTTTCTCCATGATACATATGGTGGCATTCTTCCAGTACTGTAAATCCATTGTGGATCGCATGTGCTCCCGCAAGTCCGGCACTTTCAAATCCGATACCGGAAAGGAGCGTGTTCGCTTCGATCACTTTTTCGACTGCCGGTGTACATACACCTGCTTCCAGTGCAATTTTGGCTTTTACGCCTTCTTCCATCAGCGTATCAAAGCAAAGTTTTGCAAGTGCCATCGCTGCTTCCGTTGTCTTTCCGCCTGCACAGGAAGTTGCACCGCTGCGTTTGCATGCTCTCGCCTCGAAGTAAGTTGCAAGTGCATCTCCCATACCGGCTACTGTAAGGCGTACCGGTGATTTTGTGATAATATCGGTGTCCATCAGAACCAGATTCGGATTGGCCGGAAGGAACAGATATTTTTCAAAGATACCTTCTTCTGTATAAACAACGGACAGTGCACTGCACGGTGCATCAGTTGATGCGATCGTCGGGCAGATAAATACCGGTGTGCCTGCATAATATGCAACTGCTTTCGCTGTATCAAAGATCTTGCCTCCGCCGATACCGATCACAAGATCACATTGATTTTCTTTTACAATATTTACCAGACGGTCTATTTCACTGTTGCAACATTCTCCGTTAAAATAATCAAAAACCACTTCACATGTACTTTCTGCAAAGCTGTCTTCGATCATTTTTCCGATTCTCTTATAACCGCCTTTGCTGATCAGAACCAGTGCTTTTTTTCCGCAGTTGGACGCATAAGTTCCGATTTTTTTCATTTCCCCTGCACCCTGTAAATATTTAGACGGGCTGATTAAAATTTTTGCCATTTTTAACACTCCTTTTCTTTTTGTCCTCAAAAGTCGTTATCCGCATCTGGCTTTTGCGTTTGGATTCTTTTGTAATGGAATCTGTCTCTATTATAATAATTGCATTGTACATTTTCAAGCCCAAACTTACTTGGACGCATCGGCCAGATTGCCGTCCATATATCTGCTGAATTTTTATGCTTTTTTCCAAAAAAACAGAAAAATATTTTGGAATTCTTGTTTTTAAGGCTGGTATACGAATTTTTTTCTGTACATATATTCGTAAAAGTGTTAGATTTATAATTATACATTATCTTAAGAAAGGATTACTATCATGCTTCAGACAATCGAATCCATCAACAATGCCGTTAATAACTTCATCTGGGGGGTCCCGGCGATGATCTGCATTATCGGTGTTGGGCTTTATCTAAGCCTGCGGACCGGATTTATCCAGATTCGCAAATTCCCTTATGCACTGAAAACCACGCTCGGAAGAATTTTCAAAAAGAAGGAAGCTTCTGACGGCTCCATGACTCCTTTCCAGGCTGTCTGTACGGCCCTCGCCGGAACGGTCGGTACCGGAAATATCGCCGGTGTCGCCGGTGCGATCGCGATCGGCGGTCCGGGTGCCGTGTTCTGGATGTGGATCTCCGCAATCCTTGGAATGTGCACGAAATTCACTGAGGTCACACTTGCCGTTCATTTCCGCGAACGAAATAAAAAGGGTGATTATGTCGGCGGTCCGATGTACTACATCAAAAACGGACTGAGCAAGAAATGGCAGATCCTTGCAATTCTTTATTCCGCCTTCGGTGTACTGACCGTTTTCGGTACCGGAAATGCCACACAGGTAAATACAATCACTACTGCGATCGACACTGCTCTGATCAATTTCAACATCATTCCAGAATCTGCATCCAAAACGCTGAATCTGGTTCTTGGTATTGTGATCATGCTTCTTGTCGGTATGGTTCTGCTTGGCGGTATCAAACGAATCGGAAGTGTCTCCGAAAAACTGGTTCCGTTCATGGCACTGTTGTACATCGTTCTTGCGATCGGTGTGGTTGTACTGAATTTTGAGAGAGTTCCTGCTGTATTCCATGATATCGTTTATGGAGCTTTTAACCCGGCTGCCGTCACCGGCGGTGTGATCGGAAGTTTCTTCCTCAGCCTGAAAAAAGGTGTATCCCGCGGTATCTTTTCCAATGAAGCAGGTCTTGGTACCGGTTCTATCGCCCATGCCTGTGCTGATACCAGCAAACCGGTAAAACAGGGTATGTTCGGTATTTTCGAAGTATTTGCCGACACGATCGTTATCTGTACTCTGACTGCCCTTGTCATTTTGGTAAGCGGTGTTCCGGTCAACTACGGAGCTGCCGCAGGTGCCGAGCTGACAATCTCCGGATTCACTTCTACCTACGGAAACTGGGTATCTGTTTTTACCGCAGTTGCCATGTGCTGTTTTGCTTTCTCCACGATCATCGGCTGGGGACTTTACGGTGCACGCTGTATTGAGTTCCTGTTTTCCGAGAAAGTAGTAAAACCGTTTATGATCGCCTATTCACTGGTAGCTATCATCGGAGCAACGTTCGATCTCGGACTTCTCTGGAGCATCGCCGAGACCTTCAACGGACTTATGGCAATCCCGAACCTGATCGGTATCTTCCTTCTTTCCGGAACTGCCATCGCTCTGACAAAAGAATATTTTGCGAAAAAATAATTTCATAAAAAAAGATCTCATGCAATCCTTATTCAAAAGAATTGTATGAGGTCTTTTTATATGGTTCTTCTTACATTCGCCTACAATCCTGCAAAAAACAGCTCGTAAAGGTCATCTTCCACTTCCAGCATCGGAGAATTCTCGCCGCCCCCGTTTGTGCTTCGCCGCATGGCTGCATAAGCCTCTTCCCCTGCCGTGATCAGATCCATATCATAAATCTCATATCCAAGTTCCCTGCATTTGCTGCAAAATGCCGCAAATGGCTGTGATGCTTTCTTCGTTGCCAGAAGCTCTGCTCTCAGCTTCGGATCATGTAAAGCTTTCGTTCCTCGTTTCAGTCATTCATCATCCATCACCCAGCCTTTGATGGTGTAGTCCTTGGTATCGCGTGTAACCTGACGAGAACCTTCGGTTTGAACAATCCGGAAATTCCGGATTGTTATTTCACCCTTGTTTCTATTCGTTGGTTTTCCCTCACAAGTTTTACTGCACTTTCTACGTGCACCGTCATCGGGAACATATCGACCGTTGCCAGGCGTTCTGCTTTGTATCCGTTCGCGGTCAGATACTTCAGATCTCTTGCCAGTGTCGCGGAATCGCAGCTGACGTAGACGACTCTTTCCGGCTGCATTTTGACGATGGTCTCAAGCAGGGCTTCATCGCAGCCTTTTCTTGGCGGATCGACTACGATCACATCGGCTTTGACGTTTTCGGTTTCGTATTTGTGAGGCAGGATTTCTTCTGCTTTGCCGACATAAAACTCTGCATTTTGGATGCCGTTTCTTCTGGCATTGTCTTTCGCATCTGCGATGGCAGGCGGCACGATTTCTACGCCGTAAACCTGTTTTGCTTTCTGTGCAAGGAACAGAGAGATGGTTCCAATGCCGCAGTAGAGATCCCATACGGTCTCTTTACCGGTCAGTTCGGCGTATTCCAGTGCTTTTCCGTAAAGCTTTTCGGTCTGTACCGGGTTGACCTGATAGAAAGACAGCGGGGAAATGCGGTATTTGACATTTCCGATATAATCTTCGATATAATCCTGACCCCAGATCGGCTGGATTTCTTTTCCGAGGATCACATTTGTCTGCTCAGTGTTGACATTTGCCATAATTGCGGTCATGCCCTCGATCTTCTGAAGCCTGTCCACCAGTTTTTCAACCTGTGGAATCTTTCTGCCATTGATCACGAGGCAGACCATCAGTTCTTTTGTGGTAAATCCCTTGCGGATCAGTACGTGACGCACCAGCCCTTTTCCGGTCTTTTCATCATATGGATCTACTTTACAGACTTCCATCCACGAAATGACTTCGTTTAAGATTGCTTCATTTTCTTCTGCTCCGAGCAGACAGTCGGTGTTTGCTATGATGCTGTGCGTGCGGCCTGCATAAAATCCGGCAATGATTTTTCCGTTTTTATCGCGGCCGATCGGAAACTGTGCTTTGTTGCGGTAGTGAAATGGCTCTTCCATGCCGCAGATCGGCTCTACTTCCATCGCAGAAAGATCCAGACCGCCGAGGCGTCTTAAATTGTTGCAGACTTTGTTTTCTTTAAAGGTAAGCTGACGTTCATAAGACATTTGCTGGATCTGACATCCGCCGCACTGTCTGGCAACCGGACACGGTGCCTGGATGCGGTCCGGTGACGGCACAAGAATTTCCATCAGCCTTGCATAGCCATAACGTTTTTTCATTTTCATGATTTTGACTTTCACCTGATCGCCCGGGATCGTGTCTTTGACAAAAAGTGCAAATCCATCTGCTTTTCCCACGCCGGAACCGTCTGAGCTGATATCCTCTATGGTAATTTCCAGCATATCGTCTTTTTTCATAAATTTAATTCCTCCATGAACAGAAACTTTTCCGGCTTCTTTAACTGTTTTACATTGTCTGATCAGATACTTGTCTTGCGGATATTTGACTCAAACAGGCGGTTATAACCAAGCCAGTCATTGTTATCGTTATTGCTCTTTAATGCTTCTTTAAATGTCTCGAGTTTTGCATCGGTATTGTCTGCAAAATTCAGTGCCAGTGCTTCTGCCAGTGCCGGCTTTTTCGGGGAACCGTATTCCAGTTCTCCGTGATGTGCCAGAATGCAGTGTTTCAGTTCACTTGCCAGTTTTTTCGGAAAACCCGGAATGCGGCGGATACTTGCTCCGACCAGTTCCACGCCCATCACGATATGGCCGAGAAGCTGTCCGTCATCCGTGTAATCGTTTTCCGGGAATCTGGAGATTTCTTTCATTTTTCCCACATCGTGGAACAGTGCCGCACACAACAGAAGGTCTTTATTTAAAAACGGATACTGTTTTACATAGTAATAGCAGAGTTTTGTCACATTTAAGGTATGCTCCAGAAGTCCGCCCACAAATCCGTGATGCACGCTCTTTGCCGCAGAATGTCCTTTGAACGCTTTGATAAAAGCTTCATTTTCCACAAAATAGCTGTCTGTAAGCTGCTTCAGATACGGATTCTCGATTTTATGCACATACGTGAGCAGCTCTTCGTACATCTCATCAATGTTTCGCTCGCTGACCGGCAGATAATCTTCTTCGATATATTCGCCTTCTCTTGCTTTTCGTACTCTTTTGATGGAAACCTGTAATGCTCCCTGAAAACTTGTGACATCTCCAACCACATCGATATAGTCCAGCATATCGAAATCCTCAATTCCCTGAGAGTTCGGATCCCAGATTTTGGCATCGATCACTCCTGTTTTGTCCTGAAGGATCACATTCTCATATGATTTGCCGTTTTTTGTCATCGCAGACTGTCTGTATTTGCAAAGATAAATTCCTGAAAGTCTCTCGCCTTCGTGCAATGTTTCAATATATTTCATTGTTTTGACCTTTCTCTTATTAAATAAACATGAATGGTTCCGTGCAGGACAGATCACTTGCTGCCGGTACCATGATCTTATCTGTTTCGTTATCTGGCTCCCATGACCAGTTTCATTTCTACATCGGCATAACCGCCGATACTTTTTCTGCGGACCTTGATTTTTAAGGTATCACCTTCCTGATATTTCCGCAGAATGTCTTCGTACTCGGACATCGAGCCAACGCTTTCCCCGTTGATCTCTGTGATCACATCGGCTGCCTGTATCCCGGCATACATGGCCGGTGAATCTGTGTTCACTTTCTTGACATAAATACCGTAAGGAACGCTGAAATGCTCTGCCACATCGGCACTGACGCTCTTTCCGACCACACCGGTATAAGGAAGCGACCTGCCTGCTGCCAGCATTTCCAGCAGATAGCTGATATCAGAAATGCCAAGTGCAGTCAACGTATCTGCCGCACCAGTCTGTTTGAATTTCTGTGCCACAATGCCGACCATATTTCCATCCAGATTCAGCAGAAATCCATAGCTCATATCGCTGGCCGCCATGTCCGTTGCGATCACCTTATACTCTCCGTCCACATCTTCACACTCCGTAATCGAAGTGATCATGCCATAATTGATCGAATCTGTATACCCCATTGGACTTCCGACTGCGATCACCGATTCCCCTTTTTCTACGCTGGAAATTCCTTTGATCGAAATTGCGGAAATGCTCTGGATCGTGGATTCCTTTATACTTTTGAGCGGAATCTCCAGAATCGCAAGCTCTGTCACCGTATCCTGCTGTCTGACAGCTGCATCTGCGACCTCTCCGCCCGGGAAGGTTACTGTGATCTGCTGTGCACTTTTGATAAAACGACTGGAAGTCAGGATGTAAAGCCAGTTGCTGTCCACACGGAACACCAGTCCGGAAGTCTCCGTCACATTCTCATAGCTTTCACTGAACCAGTCCATTTTTGCCACATAGCTTTTAATCTTTACCAGAGAATTTTCTGCAGAATCTACCACATTTTTCATCTGATCATAGTGCATGCGGTATTCTTCGATTGCATCTGTTTCTTTGCTGTTCTTTTTCCTGCCTTTTGCCGTCTCCTTTTCGTCATCCACTTTCTGCTCTGTCTGTCCGGTTTCTGTCTCCTGAGTATGTGTCTCTTCCTGAACCATCACGATCTGTGTCGGCTCATCCGGCTTTCCAAACTGATTGCTCGCCCACGGCTGTACGATCGCGAACATCACGCCCGCCGCCACCCCGAAAATAAGTGCCAGGGCAATCGCCGCTGCCCCCTGCGTAAACCACTTACGTCGGTAGAACGGCTTTTTCTTGATCTGTTCATTGATAAAATGAAACTCTTTCTTCTCGTTCTCACCCATATACCTGATCCCTTCTGCTATTATAGGCTTTTCGTTCAAAATACCTTTTGACCATACCCACATTATAGGGTACAATAGAAAAATAGTAAAGTTATAATTATATGATGCCAGGGGCAAAAGCCTGAAACTACGATGTGCTTGCACAGGAGTGGTTTTATGGCTTAATGCCCTGCCCGACGTGAGCATAAAAGTGAAGCGGAAGCTTCACGATATGCGAATGGCGGGTGCTATGTGCCAGTGGCACATGTTTAGCACCGACCGAAGCGGAGCGTAGAAGAATTGTGGGAGTACGAAGTACGGAACAATTCGTATGGCATCTTTTGTTACACATCACTACAAGAGGTATGCTATATGAACCCAAAGGCTTTAAAAACTTTAGAATATAATAAAATCATTGACAAGCTCACAGAATTTGCCGGTTCGGCACTTGCAAAAGAGATGTGCCGCAATCTGCAGCCATCCACGGATCTGTACGAGATTCAGGCTCTCCAGAAGGAGACAAGCGATGCCCTTTCCCGTATTTATCAGAAAGGTGCGGTATCGTTCCGCGGCGTCCGCGACATCCGCGGCTCCATCAAGCGTCTGGAGATCGGTGCGATCATCGGTATCAATGAACTGCTTTCGATCTGCAGTCTTCTTGAGGTCTGCAGCAAGGTAAAGGCTTATTCCAGAAATGACCGTGATCCTGATTTTGAGGATTCTCTGGAAGCTATGTTTCAGGCACTGCAGCCTCTGACACCGGTTTCTTCCGAGATTCGCAGATGTATCGCCTCGGAGGAGGAATTAAATGACGATGCCAGTCCTGCACTGTTCAAGATCCGCCGCTCCATGCGTCAGATCAACGACAAGGTCCACGCTCAGCTCCAGACGATGGTAAATGGCTCCGCCCGCACCTACTTGCAAGATGCGGTTGTTACCATGCGAAACGGACGCTACTGTATCCCGGTCAAAGCAGAGCACCGCGGACAGATTCCGGGCATGATCCATGATCAGTCCTCCACCGGTTCTACCCTGTTTGTGGAGCCGATGGCTGTCATCAAACTGAACAACGACCTGCGTGAACTGGAATTAAAAGAAGAAAAAGAAATCGAGATGATCCTTGCCACCTTAAGTGCCAGATGTGGTGAAGAAACCGAAGCTCTGCGTGATGACCTGGATCTTCTGACAAAACTGGATTTTATTTTTGCCAGAGCACAGCTCTCCCGCTCAATGAACGGCACACAGCCGGATTTCAACGAGGAAGGCCGTATCCTCATCAAAAAAGGAAGACATCCGCTTCTCGATAAAAAGAAAGTCGTTCCGATCGACATTCAGCTCGGTAAGGATTTTGAACTGCTGATCATCACCGGTCCGAATACCGGCGGTAAAACCGTTTCCCTGAAAACAGTCGGACTTTTTACCCTGATGGGACAGGCCGGACTGCATATCCCGGCATTTGACCACTCAGAGCTTTCCGTATTTCACGAAGTTTTTGCGGATATCGGCGATGAGCAGAGCATTGAGCAGAGTCTCAGTACTTTTTCCGCCCATATGACAAATACGGTATCGATCTTAAAAGAAGCGGATGACCGTTCGCTCGTGTTGTTCGATGAGCTTGGTGCCGGAACCGATCCGACCGAAGGTGCAGCCCTTGCGATCGCGATCCTTTCCAACCTGCATCGCCGCGGTTCCCACGTTATGGCAACCACGCACTACAGCGAATTAAAGGTGTTTGCACTTTCCACACCGGGCGTGGAAAACGGTTGCTGCGAGTTTGATGTGGAAACTCTGCGTCCGACTTACCGGCTGCTGATCGGTGTTCCGGGTAAAAGTAATGCTTTTGCGATTTCTCAGAAACTTGGTCTGTCACAGGACATTATCGAGGAAGCAAAAACACATTTGACCAAACAGGATGAAGATTTTGAAGATTTACTTGCTGATCTGGAGCAAAAACGTGTTACAATAGAACAGGAACGTGACCAGATCAATTCCTATAAAGAAGAGATCCGCGAATTAAAGCAGCGTCTTGAATCCAAACAGGAAAAACTGGACTTAAGCCGCGACAAAATTCTCCGTGAAGCAAATGAGCAGGCACGCAATATTTTGCAGGAAGCCAAAGATTATGCCGATACTACGATCCGCAATTTCCAGAAATATGGAAAGGCTGCCGGCGTGTCTGCCAAAGACATGGAAAAGGAACGCGGCAAACTACGTGAGAAAATGTCCACAGTTGACAAAAAGCTTTCTGCGAAGAATGCGGCTCCGAAAAAATCGCATAAACAGCTTACCGCCAAAGATCTGCACATCGGCGACAGCATAAAGGTACTGAGCCTGAACCTCAAAGGTACGGTCAGCACGCTGCCGGATGCAAAAGGCAACCTGTTTGTTCAGATGGGAATCCTGCGTTCTCAGGTAAACATCCGGGATCTGGAAAAACTGGATGATACCGTGATCACCGGAGGCAATTTCAGCAAGACCGGTTCCGGCAAGATCAAAATGTCCAAATCGGCATCTGTCAGCACAGAGATCAATCTACTCGGAAAGACCGTCGACGAGGCGATCATGGAGCTGGATAAATATCTTGACGATGCTTACATTGCCCACCTTCCTTCCGTCCGTATCGTACACGGAAAAGGTACCGGTGCACTTCGAAAAGGTGTTCACAATTATCTCCGCCGCCAGAAGCATGTCAAGAGCTATCGCCTTGGCGAATTCGGCGAGGGTGATGCCGGAGTTACGATCGTGGAGTTCAAATAAAACTGTTAAAATCAATAATGCCTTAAGAATTGTTCCGTACTTCGTACTCTCACAATTCTATCCGACATTCGCATATCGTGAAGCTTACGCTCCACTTTTATGCTCATATCGGTGCAGGTCATTAAGCCATAAAACCACTCCTGTGCAAGCACATCGTGGTTTCAGGCTTTTGACCTTAGCATTATTAAATATTATTTAAAAACATGAGGAGTATATATTATGGTAAACAGACAAAAGATTATGATTGTTGATGATGATGAGAACATTGCAGAGCTGATCTCTTTGTATCTCACCAAAGAGTGTTTTAACACGCGAATTGTTCACGACGGCGAAAGTGCCATGCGTGAATTTGATACTTACGGACCGAATCTGGTCCTACTGGATCTGATGCTTCCGGGCATGGACGGCTATCAGGTATGCCGCGAACTGCGTCAGCGTTCTTCCGTGCCGATCATCATTTTATCTGCAAAGGGTGAGGTGTTTGACAAGGTACTCGGTCTGGAACTTGGTGCAGATGATTACATGATCAAACCGTTTGATTCCAAGGAGCTGGTTGCCAGAGTCAAAGCGGTTCTCCGCCGTTTCCAGCCAGAGAAATCTTCCAGTTCACAGAATTCCGGCAAGATCGTGGAATACCCGGATCTGATCGTAAATCAGACCAACTATTCTGTTATCTATAAAGGATCTACCGTTGACATGCCGCCAAAAGAACTGGAACTGCTCTATTTTCTGGCTTCTTCACCAAACCAGGTTTTCACAAGAGAACAGCTGCTGGATCACATCTGGGGCTATGAATACATCGGCGATACCCGTACGGTTGACGTACATATCAAACGTCTCCGGGAAAAGATCAAAGGAAATGATTCCTGGGCACTGACCACCGTATGGGGTATCGGCTATAAATTTGAGGTTAAAAACATATGAAACGCAGACTTTACCCAAAACTCATTCTGGCATGGATCTGTTTCGCCGTACTGAGTTTTGTATCCGTAGCGGGCATCACTTCTTCGCTTGTGGAAAAGCATCTGATCAAAAACAGGACAGAAGGCATGTACCGCGAAGCAAATGTGATCGCTGCCGGAAGGCTCGCACAGAATTATACCGAGCGGGCTTCTTTGCAGGACACCTACACGAATCTGCTGGCCGTCGCCTCTTACCAGTCCATGCGACTCTGGCTGATGGACAGTAATGGCAAGATCCTGATCGATACGGCTGTCGGCTATGATCAGTCAAAGATCACGCAGCTGGATTCTTTTGATCCGGTATCCCTGTCCGGCAATTATTATCAAACCGGTCGCTTTTTTGACTATTTTGATGAAGATATGCTCAGTGTGGTCGCACCGATCACATCCAACTACATCACGAAAGGCTACATTGCAGTCCATTATGAAAAGAACAAACTGGAAACGGAGAAAAATTCCATTCTCAACTGTTCCTACATCACACTGGCTATGATCCTGGCTCTTTCTCTGATCGTATTGATTACATTTACATTTGTAGTATATTTTCCGATCCGCCGCATCATACACGGAGCAGATGAATATGCCGCCGGCAACCTGAACTACAAGATCCCGGTCGAATCCAACGATGAAATCGGTTACCTTGCCGCTTCTATGAATTACATGGCAGGCGAGCTGAACAACTCCGGCGAAAGCCAGCGAAAATTTATTTCCAACATTTCGCATGATTTCCGTTCTCCGCTTACTTCCATCAAAGGGTACGTAGAAGCCATGCTGGACGGCACGATCCCACCGGAAATGCAGGAGCGATACCTCAATGTCGTTCTCTCAGAAACAAACCGTCTGACCAAGCTCACAAAAGGACTGCTGACTCTCAACAACTTCGATGATAAGGGAACGTACCTGGAACTTGCAGATTTCGACATCAATGCGATCATCCGCCAGACTGTGGAAACCTTCCGCAGCCTGTGCTGGGACAAACACATTTCTTTCCAGCTTACGTTCGAAGAAGAGTCACTGTACGTCAATGCCGATGTCGGAAAAATCCAGCAGGTTCTCTATAATCTGATCGACAACGCCGTAAAATTCAGTCATCCAGATTCTCTGATCTACATCTCTTCTCTGGAAAAACACGGAAAAGTCTTTGTATCCGTAAAAGACACCGGCGAAGGCATCGCAAAGGACAGCTTAAATAAAATATGGGAGCGTTTTTATAAGAGCGATCCATCCAGAGGAAAAGATAAAAAAGGCACCGGACTTGGCCTTTCGATCGTCAAAGAGATCATCCAGGCCCACGGTGAAAATATCAACGTTGTCAGCACGCAGGGCGTAGGAACCGAGTTTACATTTACACTGCCATGCAGCAAGAACAAAAAATGACGGAGATTTTGTAAATGTGCAAATGAACGTTGCAAAAATAGTTTTGTAAAAAATAGTACGCCATTGGCTGTCTTATTTTACGCACTATGTTTTTCAATGCATTTCGTTTGCACATTAAGAAAACCTCCGCAGCTTCTCATCCCTTCCAGTGCAGCCGGTGCAGGTCGCCTTCCAGCTGCATATGGTCGAAGTGGTTCTGGCGAAGTGCCTCGTAAAGCACGATCGCCACAGAATTGCCAAGATTCAGGGAGCGGATATCATTGATCATCGGGATACGGATCGCCGTCTCCTGATTCTCTACCAGAATTTCTTCCGGGATCCCGGCACTTTCTTTTCCGAACATAATGTAACAATCCGGCTCATAGGCCACTTCCGTGTAGGTTTTCTTTGCCTTGGTCGTCGCCATATAGATCTTTGCTCCCGGATTCTTCTCCAGAAAGTCCGCATAATCAATGTAAGTAGTCACATCGAGATCTTTCCAGTAATCCATCCCGGCTCTCTTTAATGCCTTTTCGTTTAAGCGGAAGCCAAGCGGCTCGATCAGATGCAGTCTTGTCCCGGTTGCCACACAGGTTCTGCCTATATTTCCGGTGTTTGCCGGAATCTCCGGCTCAAAGAGCACGATATTCAGCTTTGCCATTATCTGCTGCCCTCTTCTTTCAGTCTCTTCACGAAATCTGCCATACGGTCCAGTGCTTTCTTAAGATCTTCCAGTGAATAAGCATAGGAAATTCGCAGGTACCCTTCGCCACACTCACCAAATGCACTTCCCGGAACGACAGCGACCTTCTCCTCTTTCAGCAGTCTGGATGCAAACTCATCGGAAGTCATGCCAAACTCTTTGATGCATGGGAATGCATAGAAAGCTCCAAGCGGCTCAAAGCACGGCAGTCCCATCTCTGCAAATGCATGCAGCAGATAACGTCTTCTGCCATTGTAGGATTCACGCATTTTAATCACATCATCATCGCCGTTTCTCAGTGCTTCTACGGCTGCATACTGGCTGTTGGTCGGAGCACACATGATCGCAAACTGATGTACCTTTGTCATCTGTTTGATGATCTCCCTTGGTCCGCACGCATAGCCAAGTCTCCATCCTGTCATTGCGTAAGCCTTAGAAAATCCGTTCATGGTGATCGTGCGTTCTTTCATGCCCGGCAGACTTGCGATCGATACATGATCTCCTGCGTAGGTCAGCTCAGAATAAATCTCATCAGAAAGCACGTAAATATCGTGGCGGATGATCACTTCTGCGATCGCTTCGAGATCTTCTCTTGTCATAACCGCACCGGTCGGATTGTTCGGGAACGGCAGTACCAGAAGTTTTGTCTTATCGGTGATCGCATCCTCCAGCTCCTGTGCCGTTAAACGGAACTCATTCTCTGCTTTCAGGTTGATGACAACCGGAACACCGTCCGCTAAAACAGCACACGGCAGATAAGATACAAAACTTGGCTGTGGGATCAGCACTTCATCGCCCGGATTTAACAGTACACGCATCGCAAGGTCGATCGCCTCACTTCCGCCTACGGTGATCAGCGCCTCGTCGATCGTATAGTCAACTTTGCATCTGCGGCTTAAATATCTGCAGATCTCCTCACGCAGCTCTTTTAAACCTGCATTGGATGTGTAGAAAGTCCTTCCTCTCTCCAGACTGTAGATACCCTCATCACGGATATGCCACGGCGTATCAAAATCCGGTTCGCCCACACCAAGCGAAATGACATCGTCCATCTCGCTTACAATATCAAAAAATTTTCTGATTCCGGAAGGCTGAAGCCCCAGAACTTTATCGGAAATTACATTTTTCATGGTGTCACCAGCATCCTTTCATCTTTGCTTTTCTTTGTAAAAATCGTTCCGTGATCTTTATATTTTTTCAGGATGAAATGAGTGGCTGTACTTAAAACAGAATCCAGTGTGGAAAGTTTGTCAGAAACAAAACCTGATACTTGTTTCAGAGTCTTTCCTTCCAGAATGACCATCAGATCATAGGCACCGGAGATCAGATATACGCTTCTTACCTCCGGATAATTATAAATACGCTCTGCGATGGAATCAAATCCCTGTCCACGCATCGGAGTGACACGCACTTCGATCAGAGCGGTTACTTTCTCATCGGAAACCTTTTCCCAGTCGATCAGTGTGTGATAACCGCAGATGACCTTTTCCTCTTCCATCTTTGCGATCTCATTCATGATCGTTACTTCATCGCTGCCAAGTAAAATAGCCAGTTCTTTCGGATCAATACGGCTGTTTTTTTCTAAAAATGTCAATATCTGTTCTCTCATTTTTAAGCCTCCTTCTAATCGAACACCTTTTCCAGTTCCTCCTTCTGAGGACGGTCCAGGTATCTCTTTTTTCCCTGATTATAAATGATACGGTCATTGCCATCGTTCGTTCTTCCGATCACGGCTGCGTGAATCCCTTCACGTTCCAGCACGGAAACCAGCCCAAATCCGTCTTCCACTGCCACAAGAAGTGCCCCGGTGGAATCGGTATAGTAGGGATTCAGGTCAAAAAACTCGCAAATCTCCACAGTCTCCTGGCGGATCGATATTTTCCGAAGATCAATTTCCATACCTGCATTTATCTGCTCCAGCATATTCCAGAGCCCGCCTAATACCCCGCCTTTTCCAAGCGGGTAAATGGCGGCAGCACCATACCCTCCTGAGATCTGGTACTCTCGCTCTGTGGACAGATAACGGGTAAACCCTGCCGCATCACGTATCATCACGGACGGAAAACGGCTGGACAGCTCTTCTGCCCTGCACGAAGCAAGGGCGGAAGTGCCTTTTAATGCTATCCATTTTGTCAAAACAAGATCCATAGTTTATATCCTTCTATCAACTTTTTACTCAATAACAGCTCCGTTTGTCGGGTCATCCGGCAGTGCCACATCCGGTGTGGAACTTCCATCTCCACCCTGCGTATTGTCTGCTGCGGAATCGCTCTGTGCCTGTGATTCGCTCTGCTGCTGATCCGCTGCCTGTGATTCACTTTGTGTCTGATCCTGTGCCTGTGACTCACTCTGTGCCTGATCCGCTGTCGCTGTACTTGTCTGTCCGTAATTTCCGCTTATGATCGCCTGAACCTGATTCAGGTCATTGTTTGCGATCGCAGACTGGATCGCCGCTGCCACAGTCGGGTTATCCGTATTTACTCCGACATCATAGCAGACCGGCGTTGCCTGATACGTACTGGAGTTCACCTGTTCTTTTGTCGTCTCACCATTTTCGGTAACATATTTCCACAGAACTGCGGTAAGCCCCTGCAGTGCTCCCTGTGTCTGGCTTAAGTAGCCGACCGGCTGATCCGTGGCATAGAGTGCTACACCATCCGCAGTCGTTGTTCCGGTTGTCTCGCTGACATATTCTACCGTACGATTTGGATCTCTTGTCTCATGGCCATAGATCGTGAACGTCAGCTCACCGCCGTAAGCATAGCCGGAAATATAAATCGGATAGTCCGTATTATTCGCAAAACGAAGATCCATCAGCCCCTCTGCGATCGCCGCATCTTTGGAAGGATCCACATAAGTAACGATCATGGTATGATTGTGGCGTTCCAGCACTTCCAGTTCTGCATTTAAAACTGCATTGTAAAGTGTTGTGGAAACCTGGCAGATACCGCCGCCGTAACTGTCTACGACTTTTCCGCTCTCATAGGAAGGAGCCAGCTCATAGCCGTTCTCTTCAGTAAACGGAACGACTGCATCCGTTACGGAGAACTCTTCTCCCGGCATCAGGATATGTCCGTTTAACTTCTCTGCACCTGTCTCTACATTTTTGTTTCTGCCTGTGGTCGATCCGTAGTATGTAGTGGCTGTTCCGAGTACATCGGTGATGCTCGCCAGATCCTCCGTTGTACACTCCGGCTCTTTGATATCGGCCGCCAGCTCGATCGTAGTATTTTTGCCGTCCCAGTCAGTTTTGAGATATTTCAAAATCTTTTTGACCGATTTCTCCACATTCAGCTCAATTCCATTCTCGCCCTGAACGACTTCAAAAGCACCATTTTCCGTAGAAAGCTGTGCATCGGTCGGTTCCCGGTTGAAGACATCTTCTTTTTCCTCCAGAACTTTCTGGATGCTGCTTCTGTCTACAGAATAATCTATGTCATATTTTCTGGATTCATTCTCCAGATCCTTTTTGTCTTTGTAACGTTTGATGATGTTGCCGGATTTGCCAAGCTCCGCCGCCTCCTGCACAACCTCTTCATTTGCCCAGGAAAGTCCGAGATCTTTTGCACTTACCACGGTCTCCTGATCATCTACTTTTAAGGTAATGTTCGCCGCTTTCGCTTCGCTCATACCATCTTCCACTGCTTTTTTCGCTTCTTCCTGCGTCATCCCGGAGACATCCACGTCTCCGATATATACGCCCTGGCTGATCGTCTGATCAGAATCTTCGGCAGCCATAACCCCTTTCGGCAAAAAAGCAACTGCACCTGTAACAGCCAGTGCTGCCATCAGTCCTAAAACTCCGATTTTTTTCATAATAATCATTTACCTCCATATCACCTGTGTGATACTTTAAAACATTCCAATAACAGCTGCCAGCGTAGGAAGTACCATCGCGATCACGATCAGTACCACGAGAATCCCGGAAAGAATCCGTTTTGTTTTTTTGTCACGAAAATGCATCATATCAATCACCCCTTATCATTTTCCCATACTGTAATATGATTCTGTCTGTAAGCCTGGAAGCCTGACTTCTCGTCAGCAGATCCAGGGCAACATTCGTTTCTATTTTATGATATTTCATCAAATCATTCAAGTAGACTTTTTGTATTTTCGTCGCCGGTGCATCTTTTCTTACCTTATAAGTAAGTTTTTTCGGCTCAAAGTAAGTTTCGTTTTCCTCAGAAAATGCTTCTGCCAGTTTCTGATACAGCCGGCTCGCCGCATCCGCATCGTCGCACGCACGGTGCCATCTCTCCTCCCGGATATGATAATGATCACACAGATCACCTAACTTCCGGCTTGGCAGTTCCGGCAGAAATTTGCGTGCGATCGCAAGGGTATCGATCGCCATATCCGGGAAGGTTTTCCCCATGTTTGCCGCGTTTTGCTGAAGAAATCCAAAATCAAAGCCTATGTTATGCCCAAGGATCACGGATTGTCCACAGAATTCCAGAAATTCCGGCAATACCGTGTGGATTTCCCTGCCCTGCTGTGCCATTTCGGTCGTGATCCCGGTCAGCTCTGTGACATGCTCCGGAACCGGAAATCCTGGATTTACCATGGCAGTGTAGGTTTCCGTCACTTCCATATCCCGGACTTTCACCGCACCGATCTCCAGGATCGCATCTTTTCTCGGGCTCAGTCCCGTCATTTCCAGGTCAAGTGCCACATAATCTCTTATCATACCCTTTCCTCTTCCTTCCGTTCCAGAATCCGATACGTTTTTGCATCTTTTGTGAGCGGATCTCGCCTTTTATAATCAAACAGCGTCCATTTTCCCTTCGAATCGACCTCAACGTGCGTCATATTCAGGATCTGTTTCCAGCTGTAGCCTTCGTAGTCTTTCAGATAACGCTTTTCCTCCGCTTCTTTTCTGAAAAATTCCTGGATCTCGCTCTTATATCCTGAAAGATCCGCAGCCCAGGACGGACGGCTCTTGCTCTTTTCCCTCAAGTAAAGATCCATCAGAAGATCATCCTCATATTTCGGTGCATGTTCTTTCTTCACATAGGAAAGAATAAAATCGTGCAAAATATCAAAGCGTCCCATGCGTGAATGTTTCAGGCCGTTCAGAGCGTTTTCTTCATAATATTCTGCCAGTGCCTCGTACATGGCAAACGGTGTGTCAAACTCCGCCTCCAGTGCCAGCATTGTACAGCGGAACTGACAGCTGTTATAGTAAACCTCAACCATCTCTTCTATGCCTTTTAAATAGATGACTTCATCGTAAGTCAGCCAGTTTGTCGATAAAACCTCGTACATAGGGCGTGTATGGTAAACGATCCCGTATTCTCCTGCCTTCTCATGCATTTTTGAGCCTTTTAAGACTTTCAGAAAGCCAAGCTGGAACTGCTGCGGCCGCAGACGGTAGACATCGTTGAAGGATTTTTTGAAGCTCTCCAGATTCTCATACGGCAGCCCGGCAATCAGATCCAGATGCTGATGGATATTTTCGGCACTTGCCACCCGCTGCACTTTCTGTGTAACCATATCAAAATCCATTACACGGTCGATCTCATGGATGGTCTGTATGTTTGTGGACTGCACACCAATCTCGAGCTGGGCAAGTCCCGGCCGGAATGTGGCAAGCAGATCCATTTCTTCTTCATTTAAAATATCTGCCGCAATTTCAAAATGGAAGTTTGTGATGCCATTGTCATGCTCTTTGATGTAACGCCAGATTGCCATGCTGTGTCTGTGATTGCAGTTAAACGTCCGGTCCACAAACTTGACCTGCGGCACTTTATGATCCAGGAAAAACTGCAATTCTTTCTCTACCAGCTCCATGCTTCGAAGCCGCACTCGCTTATCGATCGAAGAAAGGCAATAACTGCACGAAAACGGGCAGCCTCTGCTCGTCTCATAATAGAGAATACGATTCTCAAACGGCATCATATTTTCATATTCTTCATATATAAAAGGAACTTCATCCAGACTGATTGGTGCCTGCGGCAGTCCCTGACTGATCTCCCCTTTCGGGTCTCGCCATACAATACCATGGCACTCGTCCAGTTTGTTCACCGCCTCTTTGCCATATATCTGGTAAAGTCCGGCAAGTTCACAAAAAGTCCGCTCACCTTCGCCTTTCATAATGCCGCGAAATTCCGGATGCTTCGCCAGAAATTTCTCTGCATCATAGGAAACCTCCGGTCCGCCTCCCCAGATTTCCAGATCCGGCAGAACCTTATACAGATCTGCTGCAATATCCTGAACAAACTCCAAATTCCAGATATAGCAGGAAAATGCCACCACATCCGGCTTTCTCTGATAAATATTCATCAGAATATCGTCTCGTCGGTGATTGATCGTATATTCCGTAAGTTCCACCTCAATTCCTCTCTTTGCCGCATAACTTTTTAAGCAGTACACCGCAAGATTGGAATGTATATATTTCGCATTGATTGCGACCAGCAATATTTTCATGCCATCCTCCTGATACAGGCAACTCCCTGCACTTCAAGCCGAACGCCGGACATTACCTGATTTGATTAAACTTCCTGTTCATCCGCTCTCTTCCCCCGGATGTTTTTCAACTAAGTATCACGCAAAGAAATACATCTGTCAAGCGGATTCCGTTTTGCCGTGTCTTCCGGCATCCATGTACCCGGATGCTCATCCTCAAAATCCCCCTTTTGCATTGAATCGTCGCAAAAATTTAAACTTTTTATTTTTTTTGAATTTTTTTAAAATTTCCTGTTGACAAATGCATATTTCTATTGTATTATATGACCTGTGAGTTGCGGAACACAACTTACAAACACAAAGAAATGCGCGAGTGGCTCAGTTGGTGGAGTGCGACCTTGCCAAGGTCGAGGCCGCGGGTTCGAGTCCCGTCTCGCGCTTTTATTTTTTATTTTTTCGCTTTATCGCTTTAATTCATTAAATTACTCATAATACCTGTCATACCTAATCTGAAATCCGCCAGCTTTCCCAAAACCGTATTTTCCGTCTTATCCCGCATTCTTCCCTGACAGTAGAAAAACCCGGGAACCTTTTATCTTAATCAAAAGAAAGGCTTCCGGATTTTTTATCTTATCAACTGTTTTTATTTTCTTATTCCCCGTGTCGGAGCACAATCCCGGACAGTGGCGGCAATGTCAGCTCAATTTTTCCGCCATGCACTTCTGTAAAGTACTGCTCGGTCGTATAGCCCTGTGCATGCGTCAGCATCAGGCGTTCCATTTTACAGTTATGCTGCGGCACATTTACCTGCCATACAGACAGGGTGATCGTCTGCTCATTCAGATCATTGTTAAATGCCACAACCATCTGCTCGTCCTGCGAGAATCTTCCATAAGAAAGTACGTTATGTCTCTGCTCCAGGAATTTCAGGGAGCCATGTGTCAGCACAGGACATGCTTTGTGGATACGGATCATTTCTTTGTGGAATGTGATCAGGTCGTGATTTTCCTCGCCCCACGGATAGGTCCTGCGGTTGTCCGGATCGGTAAATCCACAGACTCCGGCCTCATCGCCGTAATAGATCGTCGGTGCTCCCGGCCAGGTCATCTGCATCGCAACGGCCTCACGCATGACCGCCACGTTGATATCCTGGGAGGCTGCCTCATATCCCAAGTTCGCCACACGCCCTACTTTGTGGTTCGTTCTGGTCAGGAAACGGGAATGGTCATGGTTGGAAAGCTCGTTCATCGCCACCTGAAGCGATGGTGCCAGAAAGCTTGCCATATGATGACGCATTGCTCCGGTAAATGCTGCTTCATTGCCGAGCAGGTCGCCGCGGAACTCATCGCTGTGCTTTTCCATTCCGGTAAAGAACCAGGTCAGTGGCTCCATAAAGGCATCATAATTCATAACGGTATCCCATTCATCACCGCGAAGCCAGGACTTGGCATCGCCGTAATGTTCTGCCAGAATGATCGCATTCGGATTGGCCTCTTTTACGACTTTGCGGAATTCTTTCCAGAACTGATGGTTATATTCATTAGAAAATCCAAGGTCAGCAGCCACATCCAATCTCCAGCCATCGACATTGAACGGCGGGGAAACCCATTTCTTTCCGATCTCCAAAATATAATCGTGCAGCTTCGGTGACTGCTCATAGCAAAGCTTCGGCAGGGTATCATGTCCCCACCAGCCATCGTAATTCGGGTTGTACGGCCATGCCTGGTCGTTATTGAATTTGAAAAAGCTGCGATAAGGACTGTCTGCGGAAACATAAGCTCCCGGTTCATACCCTTCCTGATTCTCATAAATCTGCTCACGGTCCATCCATTTATTAAAGGAACCGCAGTGGTTGAACACACCGTCCAGTATCACTTTCATGCCCCTGCGGTGAATTTCTTCGACCAGCTGAACAAAAAAAGTGTTGCTGGACTCCAGGTTTGCTTTGTCGGTTACTCGTTTGATGTATTTAGAAGCATGGGCATTGATCGTATCCCCGTCCTTCAGAGTCTCGCCACCGTCGCTTACGATCTTTCCATAGTGCGGATCAATGTAATCATAATCCTGGATATCGTATTTATGGTTGGACGGTGAGACAAAGATCGGGTTGAAATAAATAACATCCACGCCAAGATCCTGCAGATAATCCAGCTTGTTCATCACACCTTGAAGGTCACCGCCGTAAAATTCACGCACGCCCATAAAGGATGGATTCTTCCGCCAGTCAGTCACCTTCCGGGAGTAGTCGCCGATGTAATAGTACTCGCAGTCTTCGACGGTATTGTTCGTGTCTCCGCTTGAAAAACGATCCACAAAGATCTGGTACATAACAGCACCTTTTGCCCATTCCGGCGTGTGGAAACCCGGTGCGATTGTAAAATCATAGACATCGAGGCGATCCCTGGATACACCGATCTTGTTGTATAAACATCGGATCTTGCCAGCATGTATCTCAAAAAAATAGCGGACAGATTCTTCCGGCATGACCAGACGGATTTTGAAATAATCAAAATCTCCTTCTGATTTTTCGTATTCCATAGCAAGATGCCTGTCATTGCTTACCAGATATACTTTATCAACATTATCTTTCCAGGTTCGGAAACGTATCGTAACAATGTCGCCCGGATCAGGTTCCATCGGTGTTACATAATTTGCCGTCTCATCGCTGAAAAGTGCATTCGGTTTAAACACAGGACGCATCTGCAGCACATACTGACGAAGCTTATCCTGATATTCTATATTTGCTAAGTTCATATTTTCCTCCTAAGAAGACCAGGAGCGTCTTCACACACCCGTATCACGTTCTTACGGCTCTTTTGCGGTCATTTTAAAGGAAACGCCTGCAAGACGTTCATAACCTGCATTCAAACTGTAGAATTATTACTATCTTACACCATATTTTTCAAATTCACAACGAAATAATCCAGAAAAGGGAAAAAGACAGTTCATATGAACTGTCTTTCTTTGGAGAAGGTATTTCTTCTTATGGGGTGTAGCAAAAACTATATAATGTATTGGGGGTTTTACGAGTAATAATATACCACAGGTACAAATTTAAGTGTGCATAATCTTCACAAAATCTAAAATTATTTTTTATGCATTTTCACCAAAAAGGCTTTCAAACTCTTCCCTGCCAATTTTTTCTTTCTCGATCAGAAGCTGTGCACAGCGATGTAAAACATCCATATGCTCCTGAAGAAGTTCTTTTGCTTTTGCATAAGACTCATCAATGATGTTTTTTACTTCACCGTCGATCAGTGCAGCTGTCTGGTCTGCGTAACCCTTTGTATGTGCCAGGTCGCGTCCGATAAAGACTTCATCGTCATCGCTTCCATAATGGATCAGACCGACTTTGTCCGACATACCGTACTGTGTGACCATGGCTCTTGCCATCTGCGTTGCCTGTTTAATATCCTGGGATGCTCCGGTCGTCACATCGCCAAAGATCAGTTCTTCTGCAACGCGTCCGCCAAAGTCCACAATGATATTCTGCAGCATTTTCTTTTTGCTGTTGAACATCTCATCTTCACCCGGAAGCGGCATCGTATAACCGGCTGCCCCCATTCCGGTCGGGATCACAGAGATCGTATGGACCGGTCCCATATCCGGCAGCACATGGAACAGGATCGCATGACCTGCCTCGTGGTAAGCGGTGATCTTCTTTTCTTTCTCGCTTATGATCCGACTCTTTTTCTCCTCGCCGATGCCGACTTTGATGAAGGCACGGCGGATATCTTCCTGCATGATATAGGCACGTTTTGCCTTTGCCGCATAAATTGCCGCCTCATTCATCAGGTTTTCCAGATCTGCCCCGGTAAATCCTGCGGATGTTCTGGCAATCTCTTTGAGATCTACGTCCTCTCCAAGCGGCTTGTTTTTGATATGGACTGCCAGGATCTCTTCTCTTCCGCGTACATCCGGCCGTCCGACGCCGATCTTGCGGTCGAAACGTCCCGGTCTTAAAATCGCCGGATCGAGGATGTCCACACGGTTTGTCGCCGCCATCACGATGATGCCTTCGTTGTATCCGAAACCATCCATCTCAACGAGCATCTGGTTCAGCGTCTGCTCACGTTCATCGTGACCGCCGCCTACGCCGGCTCCTCGTCTTCTGGCAACTGCATCGATCTCATCGATAAAGATGATACACGGTGCATGAAGTTTCGCCTCGGTAAACATATCACGCACACGGGATGCACCGACACCGACAAACATTTCCACGAAATCGGAACCGGAAATGCTGAAGAACGGAACACCCGCTTCTCCTGCCACGGCTTTCGCCAGCAGGGTCTTACCGGTTCCCGGAGGACCGACAAGCAGCACTCCTTTCGGGATACGTGCTCCGACCTGGAGATATTTTTTCGGTTCTTTCAGGAAATCGACAATCTCCTGCAGATCTTCTTTTTCTTCCTGAAGACCGGCAACATCTTTAAACGTAACTTTGCTGTTGTCCGGCATGGTCAGGGTTGCACGGCTTTTGCCAAAATTCATCATCCGGGCATTGCCTCCCGTCGCCTGACGGCTTCCCATCGTAAAAAATACCATAAAGATCACGCAGATCAGAAGCATCGGCAGTACCGTTGTCATAAAAACGCTCTCTTTTTCAACTGTAACCTTATAGGAAATATTTTTCTGATCAAGAAGATCTTCTGCTTTTGTCACATCCGAAACATCGAGCGTTCTGTACTCCCCATCTTTCAGATGAACCGTAAGCTCTCCTGTCACTCCCTGAGAATTCTGTCTGACCTCTACGCCGCTGACCTTATTCTGTGCGACATATTTCTGGAACTGTGAATAGGTGACTCCTGTATTCTCTACGAGGTTGCCCCGGATATAATTGATCCCCAGAACTACAATGATCGCAATAATAACATAGAAGATACTCCCTTTTAGAACATTCTTCAATTCGGGTTCCCCTTTCTACTGCTCTACCACTCCGATGAACGGAAGGTTGCGGTATTTCTGGGCATAATCCAGACCATATCCTACAACAAATTCATCCGGAATGTTGAAACCAACATAATCTACCTTTACATCTGTCACTCTGCGTTCCGGTTTGTCCAGAAGCGTGCACAGACGGATGCTTGCCGGGTTTCTTTTCTTCAGGATCTCGATCAGATAACTTAAGGTACGTCCGGAATCAATGATATCTTCTACGATCAGGACATCTTTTCCTTCCAGCGGCTCATCCAGGTCTTTGATGATCTTTACGATACCACTTGATTTTGTCTCCGAACCGTAGCTGCTCACGGACATAAAATCGAGAGATACCGGAACGGTGATTCTCTTTGCCAGTTCACAGGTAAAAAATACGCCGCCTTTGAGCACGCAGATCATATGAACGGACTTGCCGGCATAATCTTTGCTGACCTGCTCACCGATTTTTTTGATTTTTTCATTTACTTCTTCTTCTGTCAACAGTACACGAATCTTATCTTCCATTTTAGTTCTCCTTATCTATTTGTATTTGCAGAATCCTTTTTGTACGTTCTGTTACCTTGTATGCCTCACTGATCCGGTATCCGACCACCCAAAGAATATGGGAGCCGTCCGCAATGAGCGGTATCTCATCCCGTCTCTCTCGCAGGATCTTCTCATCGATCATATACCTTTTCAGAGGCTTTGTCCCGCCTTCTGCATGCACACTGAGAGTATCGCCCGCCTGACGCGTACGAATCTCCAGTCTATGGTTTATGGTATCATAATCAAACCATTTTGTACACTTCTTTTGCGGAATTATTTGCTTTTCATAAGAAAAAACATCGGCTGTAATACGAAGATCTCTCCACCCTGTCACACCCGGGATCTGCAAATTTTCTCCCCTGCACTTTGCAGCTTCATTTCCCTTTTTTCTTATTGATCTGTTTTTCTCAAAAACAAGAAATTCATTTTTATTTACGGCACGTATGCCGCCCGGAAGATTTAATGATTTTCCATTCTGACCGGCTGCAAGCTCCAGAAGTGCCCCGATATGCCGGCGGCTGACATCTTTCTGACCGGCGATCATTTTTTCCAGACAGAACCTTATCAGATATTCCTGCATCAGATGCTCCTGACGGCAGAATCCTTCTCGCTCAAGAAATACTTCTGGCTCCGCTTTTTCCTCATAATGTACGTAACGCTCTGCAAGTTTCTGCACCTGGCTCTGGATATAATCCTCTGCCTCCTGAAGCCGCAGCCCTGCCTGTGCGATATGGCTCGCTGCCTGTCCGTTCACGCCCTGTGCAAGCAGCGGCAGGATCTCCAAGCGGATCCTGTTTCTCGTGTACTCAGTCTGACGGTTCGTCTCATCCGTCCGCCATGTGATCTGACGCCCCCGAAGTGCCGCCTCGATCTCGCTTCTTCTGGTATTTAAAAGCGGGCGGATAATGTTTTCACGCACCGGACGGATCCCGCCAAGTCCTCGAAGACCGCTTCCCCTTGCGAGATTCATCAGGATCGTCTCTGCCTGGTCATCCAGATTATGGGCAACGGCAATCTTGCAGTTTGACCTGCCGCTCTTTTTTGCCGCCTGCTCAAAGGCCTGATAGCGGGCTTTCCGCCCTGCCTCCTCGACCGTCAGGCTGCTTTCCTGTGCCATCTTTTTAATATCACAGGAAACCAGGTGAAACGGTACACCATATTCCTTGCAGAGGTTTTCCACATAGTTCGCATCTGCAAGGCTGTCCTGTCCACGGATTCCATGTTCGATGTGCACAACTTCCATGGAAAACGGGATCTCTTTCTGATATGCAAGCAGTTCAAAGAAAAGGCAGACAGAATCTGCTCCCCCCGAAACTCCGGCAATGACAAAATCTCCCGGCATGATCATCTTCTGTTCTCTGATAAAATTTTGTACCTGTCTCATATGTTCTCTCTATCTTCTTCTCATACCGCCCACCAGAACGGTCATATCATCTCTTGCCTGCTGCCTGTCCGACTGTAATACATAGTTCAGCAGGGATCTGGCAAGTTCTTTTGCATTTTCCGTTTCACTTTGCAGAAGATAATCTTTGATCATCTCCTCCGCATCCATCTGCGGCAGGGCATCCATCACGCCATCGGACACCATGACGATATAATCGCCCTCTTCGAGCCGCTTTCTGGTGCACTCATAATCCACATCCTGAAGGATCCCCATCGGCATACTGGTCGACGTGATCGTCTCCACCCAGTGCTTCCGTTTCAGAAAGGTCGTTGAAGCACCGATTTTTAAGAATTCACAGTCTCCGGTGTAAAGATCTGCCATGCACAGATCCACCGTCGCCGAACTCTGCCCTTCTGTCTGCAAGAGCATCGAACTGTGGATCAGGCGAATCGCCGTCTCTTTGTCAAAACCGCTGCCAAGAAACTGCTCCAGCAGATCGATCACTGTCTCGCTTTCTTTGTATGCCGCAAGCCCGGAACCCATCCCGTCTGAAATGCTGAGGATCATCTGACCGTTTGTCCCGGAAAACAGGGAAAAATTGTCACCGGAGATCACTTCTCCATCCCTGGCGATCCTCGCCACACCGCCGGTCATGTAATACTGTGGTTCCGTGGAAAATAAAATGGTACTGTACTCATAATTTACTACGGTTTTCCCCTGTTCATCCGGCATCAGCCTCGTCCCGAACGCTGCCGACAGAAGTCCTGCCACTTCTTTTGTGCGGATGCATCTGCCCTTCTTTGCCGTGCGGAGTGTCACATAGAGCTGTATATTTCTTGGCTGCCGGATACACCAGATATCCTTGAGGATCATCCCGTGCATCCGCAGGCGGATGTCTGCCTGCTGGCGGATACTCCCGTCTATGCGTCTGACATCGCAGATATGCCCCGCCGCCTTCCGTATGATGCACGCCGTCTCATGGAGCTGGTCCGCCGCCGCGCTTCTGCTCTCCATCAGGCGATTGTGCCACAGCATATCCATTCTCGCTTTTTCAATCTGATCTGCCACCGCTTCGAAAAAGAAGTCTCCGTGCAGACATTGTTTCTGAAGTGCCTCTTTTCTGCCATTGTTCAGCTCTTTCCCCTGGATAATGCTCTCTGCGATCCGGTTGAATCTGCAGATCCCCGTTTCACTTCCATAGTCCCAGCACTGTGCTGCGGCCGAACAGCTGCGGCAAACGCTCGTCTGCACCCGAAAGAGCACCTCATCCATATCCTGCCCGGAAAGTTCCTCCTTTTTGGTAACCATGCCTTGAAACATCCCGGAAAGCTGTTCGAAAGAATCTGCACAACGCAGCAGCTCGCTTCTCCCAAGCTCGCCCGCCGGCAATGTGATCTCATCCCGGTTCAGCCACTCCATACTGACCACACGGATGATCTCCCACAAAAGCCAGAAGCTGCTGACCATCAGTGTAATAATGATAAAATCCCCCATACTGCCTCCTCACACAGCCTTTTCCACGCTGCTTTAACGGATTCAGTATAGCGAATGGCTCCGGAAAATTTTGTCAAAGGCGGTACGCCTCCAAAAAAAGTTTTCGACAAAAAAGAAAGGAAGCTTATCACGCTGCCTTTCTCCTTTTTCTTTAGTTCTCTTCTGGTTTAAAAATAATCTCATCTTCATAGACCAGACCAAGCTTGTCCTTGGCAACCTGCTCCGCATACTCATCTGTCTGCATATAAGCTTCCAGATCAGCAATGTCCTGCGTGCGGGCTTCTTCTGCATCGATCTTGTTCTGCAGCTGTGCCAGCTCTTCGACATATGCCGCATTTCTCTGATCCATTGTATGGCCTCTCAGCAAAAATACTGCAATCAGCACAACAATCACAGTAGAGATGCCAAGCTTTCCTCTTCTCTGTGCCGCATCTCTCCTTCTGCGTGTCTGTTTTCTTTTTTTCATATACCCTTCCCGACTTTCTGACTTACTTTTTGACTATGACCATTCTAACCTGTTTTATCTTCTTTTTCAATGCTTTCCTGACCATTTTTCTCAATTTTTTGACCGATTTTCCGGCAGGCATCAAAATCAGCCGGAAAAGACCGGCAATCATGCGGGAAAGAAAGCCGAAAAAAGTCGAAAATACGAGAAGGATCCTCCGACTGAGCAGCAAAATATATAAAAGCATCCCCAGAATCAGTGCCGCCAGCACATACCCCCGGATCTGCCCATAATTCCGATCACGGAACATCAAAAACACAAAAATCCAGGCGAACACCCAGTAAAAAAAGTCTTCTGCTGCGACAAGCCGGCCCCCGTGCGGAAATCCTCTGCGAAACGCACGCAGGATATCGTAACCCAGCATGATACCTGCTCCTTTTGCAAAGGCCAGCACAAAAAAGAGGGCCTCTGCTGCGATCACCGTGTGCATTACCGGAACAGCCGTCCAAGAAAGGAGGTATCTTTTCCGTTCTCGCCTTTCTGTTCAGAATAAACAAAGCTGTCAATCTTTCCCTCGATATCCACTTCGCCTTTTTCCAGTGTCAGCCGGTTCATATGAAGCTCCTGTCCGCGTATCATCAGCATCCCCTGTGTCGTCTGGAGTACGATCTCATTTAAATCAAAAGAAAGCACATCCGATACCCCGCTGATGGTGCCGCTGTGCCTTCCCTGGATCATTACCCTGTGTGCTGTTCCCTGAGCCTGTTTTTCGTCCATGCCATTCTCCATACACTCTTTGCAAAAGTATATGAAGCTCTGCTTTTGTTTATGCCAGCGTAAAAAAGCTCACATCCGGAAGCTACAGGTATTTATAGAGTTCTGCCGCATTGTCCTTTTTGACTGTCTCCTGCACATCCAGGACTTCTACTTTTACGGCTTTTGTTCCAAACTGGATCTCGATCACATCGCCTGCCTTGACTGCCGCAGATGCTTTTGCCGTTCTTCCGTTGATCAGAACTCTTCCGGCATCACAGGCTTCATTCGCAACGGTACGTCTTTTGATCAGTCTGGAAACCTTTAAAAATTTATCCAGTCTCATAGTCATTTCTCCTTTTGCTGATAAGAAAAAAACTGCCGCAGAAATGTTCCGCGACAGCTGATGATTCCAAATACAGGAATTAGTTGTTGATCATATCTTTCAGTGCTTTGCCTGCTTTGAATTTCGGAGCTTTGGAAGCTGCGATCGTCATCGGTTCGCCGCTCTGAGGATTTCTTCCTTCTCTTGCTGCTCTTTCGGATACTTCAAAAGTACCAAAGCCTACCAGCTGTACTTTTTCACCTTTTTTCAGTTCATCTGCAACGATATCTGTGAAAGCTTTCAGTGCCTTTTCTGCATCTTTTTTAGATAATTCTGTCTGTTCAGCGATAGCTGCTACTAATTCTGTCTTATTCATGGACCTTTCCTCCTGTAATTGCTGTTTTGATTCCTGAGAACAAGGCTGCGGCATCCCGTCCGCTCATCGCTTCCGGAACACAACAGCCTTGTTGGCTATGTTTATTTATAATCGTTATCCCCATATTTGTCAAGGGATTTCTGTAAATGTTCTATGATCTGCTGTGTTGCCAGATAAACTGCTCTTTCCTGAGCTTTTTTCTGATCTTCTGACATACCTGCCTTCTCGATCTGCTTGATCTCCTTCCAGCTGTCAGCATGTCCGCCTAAAAGCTCATAGCTCTCCTCTCCGAAAACATGCGGATGACGGCGGATCATTTTTTCGCTGATGCTCTGCACAACATCATTGATCGTAAAAAGACCTTCTTCTGCTGCGATCTGGCTCTGTATCACAACCTGAAAGAGCATATCTCCAAGCTCCTCGCAGAGATTGGACGCATCTTTTGTCTGCTCATAAAGATCGATCGCCGCCACTGCCTCAGCTGTCTCTGATAGCATATAGGGCTTCAGGCTTTGATGCGTCTGGGAAAGATCCCACGGGCAGCCACCCTCTTTCTTTCGCAGCATTTCCGTGATCTGACAGAAATCATCAAAATCATATGTTTTTGCCATTTTACAGCATTTCCTGGATCATAGCTACAACCTGTTTACCAAGAGCTGCAGATTTTGCATCTGCATCTTCCAGGGATGTGCCCTTTACACCATAGTAGAATTTTACTTTCGGCTCAGTTCCGGACGGTCTTACGCACAGCCATGCATCATCACTCAGATCATAATAAAGAACATTTGAAGACGGAAGACCGGTCTTTGTCATTTCGCCGCTTTCCATGTTTTTGATGGTATCTTTCTTGTAATCTCTTGCAGAAAGCACTTTGTAGCCTGCAATCTCGGACGGTGTCTCATTTCTGAGGGTCTCCATGATCTCCTGAATCTTCTGAAGTCCTTCGATACCTTTCAGTGTGATTGCCTGGATGTCATCTTTGTAGTAGCCGTATTTCTCGTACATATCGATCATGGCATCCCACAGTGTCTTACCCTGTGTCTTATAGTAAGCTGCTGCTTCACACAGAGCCATCGTTGCAACGATCGCATCTTTGTCTCTTGCATGTGTTCCGATCAGGCAGCCATAGCTCTCCTCGAATCCGAAGAGGTAGGTTCCTTTTCCACTCTGTTCAAAACCAAGGATCTGCTGTCCGATGTATTTGAATCCGGTCAGGACTTCGATGAAACGCAGTCCGTAGGATCTGGCGATCGTTCCTGCCATGTTTGTAGTAACGATCGTGCTGACTACTGCTCCGTCTTCCGGAAGGCTGCCGTTTGCTGCCTTTCTCTGGCTCAGCTCGTATTCTTCAAGCAGGCATCCGGACATATTTCCGGTCAGAGTATGGTATACACCATCTTTGTCTTTGACATGCACACCGAGACGGTCTGCGTCCGGATCGGTTGCCAGAACCAGGTCTGCATCGACTTCTTTTGCAAGTTTCAGTCCCAGTTCGAAAGCTTCTTCTGCTTCCGGGTTCGGATAACTTACCGTCGGGAAATCGCCGTCCGGCAGTTCCTGCTCTTTTACTACATATACATGCTCAAAGCCAAGCTCTTTTAAGACGCGTCTTGCCGGGATATTGCCGGTACCGTGCAGCGGTGTGTAAACGATCTTGAGATCTTTGCTGACTTCCCGGATGGAATCCCAGTGGATCACCTGGCTCTTCAGTGCTTCAATATACAGATCATCGATGTTCGCACCGATCACTTCATAAAGTCCCGCTGCTACTGCTGCATCTTTGTCCATTGTTTTTACGTTTGCATAGTCGGTAACTGCTTTTACTTCAGCCATGATACCGGTGTCGTGAGGCGGTGTGATCTGTGCTCCGTCCTCCCAGTAAACTTTATAGCCATTGTATTCCGGCGGATTATGACTTGCTGTGACATTGATACCTGCCGTACATTTCAGTGTACGCACAGCAAAGGACAGCTCCGGAGTCGGTCTCAGTGACTCAAACACATAAGCCTTGATGCCGTTTGCAGCCAGGCACAGTGCTGCTTCATCTGCAAATTCCGGTGACATATGTCTGGAATCGTAAGCGATCGCTACGCCTTTTTCCTGTGCTCCTACTGACTTGATATAGTTTGCAAGTCCCTGTGTAGCCTTACGCACAGTGTAAACGTTCATACGGTTTGTACCTGCCCCGATGATACCTCTTAAACCGGCAGTACCAAACTCCAGATCCGCATAAAAGCGTTCTTTGATTTCTTTTTCGTCTCCCTCAATTGCTCGCAGTTCTTCCTTTGTAGCTTCGTCAAAGTATGGATTTGCGAGCCACTCTTCATAGACCTTTTTATAATCCATTGTGCTACCTCCATTAAAATATTCAATAGGTGGCTATATTATATAATAAAAAGGTCTAAAAAGAAACCTCTAATGCAGAAACTTTACAAATTCTCGCCGTTTTTTTTCCTGCATATCAAGAATTTCCAGCTTCTGAAGGCTTTTTTCCGGTATCCAGGTTTTGCGGCTGTTGAAATAATGGTTGGCAAGCTTCCAGAATTTTTCCGGATAGGCGAGTCTTATACAAAAATTTTCAAATTCTGCATCACCAAGCGGACGCACTTCCTGATATGCATGGATCATCTCCATGCCAAGCTTCTGATTCCAGCCCTGCTTTTCCATGATCTTGCGGAAAAACTGATAAAAATCGGAGATCTGTACATCAAAACAGCATCTCGCAAAATTGACTGCCACCGCTCCTTCCCGGTCAAAAAACAGGTTATGTTGACTGTAATCCCCATGGCAGACCCGTCGCTCCCGTATGCACTGCCGGTGCAGAGCATATGAATTGCTGGCACATACCCGTCTGGTTACTTCTTCTGCCTGAGCCATAAATTCCGGATACAGTTCCAGGAAACGGCTCTCAAAAGCGGTCTTTTTCTTTCGTGTCCGCATGAAATTCCGCACCTTTTTCAGCTCTTTTGTGTGCCGCTCAATCTCCTCGTCAAGCGGCTCTGCTATATACTCTAAATTTTTTCTGATTTTTTTCTCTTCTGCCGTATCTGTCTCATCCGTCTGTGCCGCCGCCATCTGAAATTCCTGTATTTCCGGCAGACGCAGGACATTGTGCAGCCTTGCAAGATAATGCACCGCCCCTACAATATCTTCCCGGCTTTTCGTATCACACTCCCGCCCGGAAAACCATTTTTTGACCACGTACCCGTTGCCGTAGCGGTCAGAAGTGACCAGATTTCCTTCGGTATTTTCCAGGAGCAGATCGCAGCGTATCCCTCTTTCTGTCAGGAAAAAAAGCACTCTGTTCTGAAAAAACAGCCGCTCCTGCGAACCGGAAAATTCAGTCACCTGAACAAGCCCTCTGTCCGTATCACAAAGAAAGGAGCCACGCCCCCGCCTTGTGCTTTGCACATGCAGGTCGTACTGCTCCAAAATCACCAGATCTTTTTCATTCACTTTTGATCCCCCCACAATTCCTCTCAATAAAATCAGCTATTAAGATCAAAAATGCCACACGAATTGTTCCTTACTTCGTACTCTCACAATTCTGGCACCTAAAGCTACTCTATCTTATGAAATGCAGGGGGCAAATATACGGGAAGTTATCCTTCGGTATTTCGCAGTTCTCTGCTTTTTCCGATCAGCCATTCCCGCTCATTTCGCTGCGGCTCCTCTAATACCAGCTCCAGCAGCTTTGCAAGGATCTCGCCCATCTCTTTGCCCGGCTTCATGCCGTCTTCGATCAGATCTTTTCCGCTGATCTTCAGATCTTTGATGCAAAGGCACTGCTGTTTCTCTAAAATGGTGTGATACAGGGCTGTCAGCTCTTTTAAATAAGCTTTCTTCTCCGGCTGCCACTTCGGGGACTGAGCCAGGGTATCTGCCATTTTCAGTTTCAGAACCTCTGCAAAAGCGTCTGCCCCGACTTTGCTCACTGCTCTTCGCACCGATTTTTCAGTCAGTTCCGGCCGCAGATCGTGGTATCGCACATAAACTTTGACTTTATTTAAAGTATCGTTGTCGAATTTAAGCCGGTGCATGATATCATTTGCAAGCTCGGCACTGATCTTTGCATGCCCGTGAAAATGGTCGATCCCGTCTGCGTCCGTGGTATGTGTCTGCGGCTTGCCGAAATCGTGAAACAATACCGCCAGACGCAGCGTTTTGTCTGCCTCTATGTTCCTTAAGGCTTCCAGCGTATGTTCTCCGACGTTATAGCAGTGATGCGGGTTATTCTGCGGTGTCTCCATCGTGCGGTCAAACTCCGGCAGAACAACTGCCGTGATGCCGTACTCCCAGGCATACCTCAGATAATCCGGATGCGGGGAAACCAGCAGTTTGACCAGCTCCGTCTGGATACGCTCGGCACTGATCTTTGAAAGCGTCCCCGCCAGCTTTTTCGCCGCTTCTGCCGTGTCCGGATCGACCGTAAATCCGAGCTGTGCCGAAAAACGGACAGCACGCATGATACGCAGTGCATCTTCTCCGAAACGTTCTTCGGCATTGCCGACGCAGCGGATCACTTTCTGCTCGATGTCCGCTCTTCCGCCGAACACGTCCACAAGACCCTCGCTGTCATTATACGCCATGGCGTTGATCGTAAAATCACGGCGACGCAGGTCTTCTTCCAGATTTGCCGTAAAAGTCACTTCTTTTGGATGTCTTGCATCCTCATATTCTCCATCCACACGATAGGTCGTCACTTCATAACCTTCTTTTCCCATCAGAACGGTTACCGTTCCGTGCTGGATCCCGGTATCGACCGTGCGTGGGAACAGTTTCTTGACCTGCTGCGGTGTCGCAGAAGTCGTGATATCCCAGTCATTTGGTATCCGTCCGAGAATCGAATCACGCACGCAGCCGCCGACCGCATAGCCTTCATATCCATGTTGTTCCAGTGTTTCGATGATCTGTTTCACATCATCCGGAAGTGTGATCTTCATTCTCTTATTTCCCCTTTCTGTTATTCTGTCTGTAATTTTTCCAGGTACTTTCACAGTCTGGACGTAAAATCCACGGAACTGTTTTCTGCAATTCCACCTGTCTCTGTCTCAGAGCAGAATTACCGGAATGTAAAAAACAAAATCACCAGGATACCAAGTACGATACGGTACCAGCCGAAAATCTTGAAATCGTGCTTTCTTATGTAATTCATCAGAAACTTGATCACCAGGACCGATACAACAAATGACACTGCCATACCGACCAGCAGGATCATCATTTCTGCTCCTGAGAAAGCCAAACCAAATTTCAAGATCTTTAAAAGGCTGGCTCCTGCCATGACCGGAACGGCCAGGAAAAAGGTAAACTCTGCTGCGGTTGTTCTGGAAAGTCCGATCAGGATACCGCCAAGAATGGTCGCACCGGATCTGGAAGTTCCCGGAAAAATGGCCGCAATCAGCTGGAAAAGTCCGACCAGCATCGCATCCCGGTATGTGATCTGGGCAATACTGGTGATGCGTGCTTTTTTTGTCTGATTTTTATTTTCGATCACAATAAATAAAATACCAAACACGATCAGTGCCGTTGCTACCGTCTGGTAATTGTAAAAAAGCTCGTTGATCTGGTCGTCAAACAAAACACCGACCACCGCCGCCGGAATGCAGGCTGCGATTACTTTGAACCACATAGAAAATACGTCTTTGCGGATCGTGTCTTCGCCCTTTTTAAAGGAGAACGGAAACAGCTGATTCCAGTAGAGCATTACGACCGCAAGGATCGCTCCAAGCTGGATCACTACCAGAAATACTTCCAGAAACTCTTTTGACACGTTCAGTTTGATCAGTTCATCGAGAATGATCATATGACCTGTGCTGCTGACCGGAAGCCATTCTGTGATTCCTTCCACGATTCCGAACAGGATCGCTTTTATGATTTCTGACATCTTCATCTTCCTTTCTTTCTGCTGTTTTGTGGCTTCCCAATAAAGGATTTCCTACCTTTTTTATCAGGATTCATGCCCGGAAACAGTATCAGTATAACCGATATACAGGTGCAAAACAATACACAATTCTCTTGACATTTGCGATGGTTAAATCTATAATATCCGTTGAGGGATTTATTGGATGAAAGTAATTCACTAGTTATTAGAGATTATACTCACCCCTATATAATCTGTAATAACTGGTGGATTTTTTTAACTCAAAAGTCCACAATAAAATTTTATTATCTAATGGAGGTACCATCATGAACAAAGGTACAGTAAAATGGTTCAACGCTGAAAAAGGTTACGGATTTATCACAGGTGAAGACGGAAACGATGTATTTGTACATTTCTCCGCTATCCAGGGTGAAGGCTTCAAATCTCTTGACGAAGGTCAGGCAGTAACTTATGATTTAACAGAAGGTGCTCGCGGAATGCAGGCAGCTAACGTTGTTAAATGCTAATTGATCGGATGAACTGAAGATTCTCCAAAAAATACCGCTTCTCATTCATAAACAAATGAGGAGCGGTATTTTTCATTATGTTTTATGCCAGACATCAGGGAAGTCCTTTAAAATCCGGGCTTCCCTTTACTTCACAATCAGACAGTCTGTTTTACATCTGCCACATATTTCTTGATGTTTGACGCATTCACGTATTTCTTTGCTTTTGTGCCGTCTGTCACCACCAGTGTCGGTGCCTGCATGATGCCGTATTTTCTTACAAGATCCTGATTTTCCTCTGCATCGATGATCTGATAATCTTCTCCTTTGAGAATCTCTTTTGCGATCTTGCAGTTCGGACAGGTCTTTGTCGTGAACAAGTATTTCACGCTCTCCACCGGCTTGATCTCAACATCTTCTTTGCGTACAGTCACAAGGCTGGTCTTGACTTTTTTCATACAGGAATGCTCTACATCATAAAGTTTACGGTTTTTGTACTCCTGTGTCTTGCCGTCATTCCAGTTCTGAACCGGACGGTAGTAACCGGTGATCCTGCTGTAAACTTCGGATTTCTTACCGCAGATCGGGCAGGTGAAATGCTCGCCTGCAAGGTAGCCGTGTTCTTTACAGACAGAGTAGGTCGGTGATAGTGTGTAGTACGGCAGGCTGTAATTCTCTGCGATCTTGCGTACCAGTGCTGCGGCGGCTTTCCAGTTCGGCAGCTTCTCACCTAAGAATGCATGGAATACCGTTCCGGAGGTATAAAGAGTCTGAAGTCCGTCCTGAATATCCAGTGCATCGAAAATGTCCGCCGTATAGCCAACCGGAAGATGGGAGCTGTTTGTGTAGTACGGTGTATCACCCGGCTCGCCGGCTGTGATGATATCCGGATACTGCTCTTTGTCGTGTTTTGCCAGACGGTAGGTCGTGGACTCTGCCGGTGTTGCCTCCAGGTTGTAGAGATCTCCGTACTCTTCCTGGTACATCACCAGTCTGTCACGCATATGGTTCAGCACTTCTTTTGCAAAATCCTGCGTCTCCACATGAGTAAGGTCTTTGCGAAGCCATTTTGCATTGAGTCCGACTTCGTTCATACCGATCATACCGATCGTGGAGAAATGATTTGCAAAAGTTCCGAGGTAACGTTTTGTATAAGGATACAGTCCTTCGTCCAGCAGTTTGGAGATCACATCTCGTTTGATCTTCAGGGAACGGGCGGAAATATCCATCATATGATCCAGTCTCTTATAGAAATCCTCTTTTGTCTCGGACAGGTAAGCGATTCTCGGAAGATTGATCGTCACAACACCCACACTTCCGGTACTCTCTCCGGAACCGAAGAATCCGCCGCTCTTCTTACGCAGTTCACGCAGATCCAGACGCAGACGACAGCACATACTTCGTACATCGCTCGGCTCCATATCGCTGTTGATATAGTTTGAAAAATACGGTGTACCGTATTTGGATGTCATCTCAAATAACAGGCGGTTGTTCTGTGTATCGGACCAGTCGAAATCCTTTGTGATCGAGTAAGTCGGGATCGGATACTGGAAACCGCGTCCGTTTGCATCACCCTCGATCATCGTCTCAATAAAGGCACGGTTGATCATATCCATCTCTTTTTTGCAGTCTTTATAGCAGAAATCCTGCGGCTTGCCGCCCACGATCGCCGGAAGCTCGGCAAGGTCAGCCGGAACCGTCCAGTCCAGTGTGATGTTGGAGAATGGTGCCTGCGTACCCCAGCGGCTCGGTGTATTTACGCCATATACAAAAGATTCGATGCATTTCTTGACTTCCGGATAGTCCAGATTGTCCACTTTGACAAACGGTGCCAGATACGTGTCAAAAGAAGAAAATGCCTGTGCTCCTGCCCATTCATTCTGCATGATGCCGAGGAAATTGACCATCTGATTGCAAAGTACGGACAGATGTTTGGCCGGTGCCGATGTGATCTTGCCCTCAATGCCGCCAAGTCCCTCTGTGATCAGCTGTTTTAAAGACCAGCCTGCACAGTATCCGGTCAGCATCGACAGATCATGGATATGGATATCGGCATTCCGGTGTGCATGAGCGACCTCATCATCGTAAATCTCAGACAGCCAGTAGTTTGCCGTAACCGCTCCTGAGTTGCTCAGGATCAGACCGCCTACGGAATAAGTAACCGTAGAATTTTCTTTTACACGCCAGTCTTCTACTTTCACATAACTGTCCACAATCTCTTTGTAGTCCAGGATCGTAGATTTCATATTGCGGATTTTTTCTCTCTGCTTACGGTACAGAATGTACGCCTTTGCCACATCTGCATAGCCGGCCTGAACCAGTACATTCTCCACGCTGTCCTGAATGCTCTCCACATCGATCTTGTCGTCTTTGATCTTTTTCTGGAAATCAGCAGTCACTCGCAAATTCAGCAGATCTACCATGTCTTTGTTATACTGCATCTGTGTCGCATCAAATGCTTTCTCAATAGCGCACCCGATTTTCTGAAGGTCAAAGTCTGCGACTTCGCCGTCCCTTTTTACTACCTTAAACATATATATTATCTGCTCCTTCCGCATGATTATCGTCTTTCGCATCCGCCTCCCGGCAGATGCTGTCAGGAACTTATTCTAGCAGATTATCGTTTGCGAGTCAATGCAAAAAATACTATATCTTGGATTGTATTTTAAAAATACATACAAGATATAGTATTTTGTTTGTGTGATTTCTGACTTTTTAATATGCAACTTTGCCGTAAACCTCCGCCGGAACAAAGGCTTTTACGTAGATTCCGTCGCCCCTGTACTCCTCTTCCAGAAGCTGTCCTTTTGCCCGTACAATCTGGATCAGACCGGCCTTTTCATACGGAAAAACACGCTCTAAAAGGATGCTTCTGGCACGCAATATCTTCTCCAGCTCGTCCTTCAGATCATCAAGCCCCTGCCCTGTTTTTGCGGAAATTTTTAAAGTTTTGTCCGCTTTCATGTCTTTTAAAATTTCCGGGTTTTCAATACGGTCCTGCTTGTTGAACAGCGTCAGGATCGGCTGATCCTTCACACCGAGATCTTTTAATGTCTCATAAACAACATGCATCTGTTTTTCCTTCTGCGGATTGGACGCATCCACCACATGAATGATGATGTCCGCATACTTTGCCTCTTCCAGCGTGCTCTTAAAGGCCTCGATCAGATGATGCGGCAGTTTGCGGATAAACCCGACCGTATCCGTCAGAAGAATATTCTGACCGCCCGGCAGTTCCAGAAGGCGTGTCGTCGGATCAAGGGTTGCAAAGAGCTTATCTTCCTCCAGAACACCGGCATCTGTCAGTGTGTTGAGCAACGTGGACTTGCCAGCATTGGTATAACCGACGATCGCCGCAACCACCATCTGGTCTTTTTTTCGTTTGCTCCTTATCAGCTCACGGTGCTTCTGCACCTGTGCAAGCTCTGCCTTGAGCTGTGAAATGCGGGCATGGATCAGTCGTCTGTCCATCTCCAGCTTTTTCTCACCCGGTCCTCTCGTACCGATACCGCCTCCGAGTCTGGAGAGCGAATTGCGAAGTCCGACCAGCCTTGCCGCACGGTAACGCAGCTGTGCAAGCTCAACCTGAATATTTCCCTCGCTTGTGTTGGCTCTCGCCGCAAAAATATCCAGAATGATCAGCGTACGGTCCATGACTTTGCAGTCCAGCTCTTTCTCCAGATTATTAAGCTGTGCCGGAGAAAGCTCGTCATCGCAGACAATGCCGGTCGCTCCCAGTTCCTCCATCAGAAGGGCGATCTCCTCGATCTTTCCTTTTCCGACATAGGTGCCCGGGTGGATCTTTTCACGATTCTGGATCACCCTTCCGACCACCAGTGCCCCGGCTGTCTCACAAAGCTCTGCAAGTTCATCCAGAGATTCTTCCACATCTTCCGAAAAACTCTCCTGAACGCCGACCAGGATCACCCTCTCTTCCAGTTCTTTCATGTCATATGGCTGCATAAATGATCCTCCTTCTGCATAATTATCTGGTCTTCAGGAAATTATTTTCCCGGATACCCGCCTCGTCCGCAGGATAATTTTTCACATATTCTGCTGCTTTTTCTTTTGCGGTCGCAAAATCCAGCTTCTTTTCATAGACAACAATCTCGTTAAAATACAGATCCTGTTTTCCTTTGTCGTTTGAAAGTGCCAGGCCTTTTGTGATGTTTTCCAGGGCACTGTCATAATTTTCATCCGCAATATCACACAGTACCATGCCATTGTATGCCTCCGGTGTCTCACCGTATTTGTCCATGTACTGCTGATAAAGCTGCCTTGCGTGTGCGGTGTCATCCTGCTTCATATAAGTTCTGCACAGAAGCATGGTCGAACGCTCATCCATGCTGTCTGCCATTTTATTCAGCTCTGTCTTTGCATCGTCATAATCACCGAGAAAATAATAAATTCTCGCTTTCTGGTAGATATCTTCAGAATCGTCGCTGTTGATCGCCAGAGCCTGCTGAAGATAAGCATCCCCCTCTGCGGAAAGATTCTTGTCATCATAACATTCATAAATATTCAGAAGCAGATCGTAGTCCTGCGGAGATAATTTGACCGCAGTCGTAAAGTCCACACCTGCTTTATCCTTCTCATCCAGCTCCATATAGCACAGTCCCTGAAGATAATAAGCATCTACACTGTCCCCGAAAGTCTGGATCGTATCGCAGACTTTGGCTGCCCCCTCGTAATCGCCGGACTGATACAGTGCCGTTGCCTTGTACATCAGAATATCTTTCCTCACATCTTTCTGCTTCTCTTTTGTCAGATCCACTGCACGGTCAAACGCCTCTACCGCCTTGTCGTATTCTCCAAGTGCCATATACGCCATGCCGCTGCCGCGGTAACTCTCCACGAGATGCTTTCCTTCCTGCTCTGCGGAAGAAAAGCTGGTCAGTGCCTCTTCATAATTGCCGCTGTTTATCTGTTCCATTCCCTGATCTATATAGTAAGTATCCTGCCCAAGCAGACTGCATCCGGTCATGGAAAGAGCTGCCGCTGTCAGAATGATCGCAAATCTTTTCTTCATAAGTATACTCCTCATCTATGTTTCTTTTCGTCAAAAAACCCTCTACAGTATAGCATTTGAAAAGCCGTACTGTAAAGGGTCGTTATAAAATGTCAGGGGCAAACTTTGTATCTGTAGTTTGGCTGTATGAAAATTTTTAAGATATTTTTTCTGTTCAAAAGCTTTTCTGGCTGTTTGAGAAACGGAAATAGTTTCCGGAATTGTCATCGGAACCGCCGTAATTATACGGATCCTGTCCCTGGTTCTGATCCTGACTTTCGTCACTGCCGGATTGCAGGCTGCTTCCGCTTGTGCTGCTGTCCGCTTTTCCGAGGGTGACGGTAACGTTTTTTTCCGTATAACCATTGCCATCCGGTACCTGTAAGGTTACTTCTACTTCTTCGCCTGCTTTATAGTATTCCAGACGACTTTTCAGTTCGCTGATATCGCTGACGGATTTGCCGTCAAATGCAGTAATAATCGAGTTTGCTGTGATACCTGCCTGCTCTGCTGCCCCGCCTTCGGTTACCTGTGACACAAAGACACCGGACGGAATGCCATAAGCTTCTGCTGCCTCATCACTTACACCGGTACCGGAGATGCCAAGGCTTGCTTTCTCATCATCGGAGACTTTTGTTCTTGTCGTCTCATTCATCAGCTCTTCAATCGTATCATATGCATCGTTCATAGAAATTGCATAACCCATACCTTCTACTTCTGTGGAAGCCAGTTTGGCGGAGTTGATACCGATAACTTCGCCGTTCATGTTCAGCAGAGCACCGCCGCTGTTGCCAGGGTTGATGGCTGCATCGGTCTGGATCAGGCTGATACCGTCATAGCTTGCTTCACTGCTGTCTTCCGAATCCAGTGTACGGTTTGTAGCACTTACAATACCGGTTGTCACAGACTGACCATATCCAAGTGCATTACCTATGGCTACAACCTGTTCGCCAACTTCCAGTTTGGAAGAATCACCGATCGTTGCCACAGAAATCTTCGACATCGTATCGCTTGAAATGCTGGAAAGCGGAACGGCTACAACTGCAAGGTCTTTATCAGAATCGGTTCCTTTGATCGTTGCCTCATAAGTTTCATTATCTACAAAGGATACCGAAACCGTCTCTGCCCCATCAATGACATGATTGTTGGTGGCGATCAGCAGTTCGCTGTCATTCTTTCCGATGATGATACCGGAACCGGCACTTTCAACTTCCTGCTGCTGAATGGAATTACGTCCGCCGAACATTCCGAAATAATTTTCCACTTCCTGAACTGATTTGCTTGTGATAGAAACGATAGAAGGCATTGCGGATTTTACAATGTCGGTCACATCCATCGTACCCTTTGAAGTTGTGCTTGACGTTGTTTTCAGAAGACTGCTCTTTGTTGATGTCGTTGCCTGTGCCTCTGTCTGTGTGGAAGTTCCGAACAGAGCATTTACTCCCTGATAAGATCCTGCTGCAACGCCTCCGAAGAGAACGGCACTTAATGCAATGGCTCCAACTTTCTTTGCAAATTTTGCCATCTTTGCATTTGGTTTTTTGTGGTTCGGTGTGTTGCTGTTGTTTTCATCAAATTCATAGTGATTGAATCCATCGTGATTCTCGTTGTTGTAATTGTTGTTATCGAAGTTATACATATCTGACATAATGACTACCTCCTGTATTTGCTCATCCAGTTTTCCTTTTCGGAAGCCTGATGTTTGTTGTTCTTGTTCTTTATGTCTAACAGTATATCTGCGATTTGTGTTTGAAATGTTGTAAATATGTGATGAGTCTGGGGTGATTTTGTGAAGAAAGTGTGCCCTGGTTTTCTGGTTTCAGAGTGGGGGAAATGTTTGTATTCTTTCTTAATGTGCAAATGAACAAATTCCCCGCAGGACACGTAAAAGTGTCTGCTTGAGAATTGTTCATTTTGCACATTGCCAGGGGATACAAAGCCACCCAATACCTGAAAGCAGAAAACGTTTCGTGGGCACGGCGGTGTCGCTGGTGAAACACATTGTTAAAACCAAAGCAGCCATGGCTCCAGAAAGGTTGCTTTTCTGGCAAAATGTATTGTTAAAATATTCAGGTGTCTCAGTATAAAAGAATTTTGTTATAAAAATAGCTACAGCTCCGGGATGTTGTTTTCCTGAAGCTGCAGCCATGCTGTTTTTTAGATTAGGTTTAGAGGTAATTTTTATAGAGACACTATGCTTTTATATTAGAAGGATGCGATCTGTTCTGCGGCGTACTGCAGGATCTCTGCTGCGTCATTTGTATCGGCCACACCGTCGCCGTTTACATCTGCACTTGCCTGTGCTTCTGCACTCAGTTCTATTGTTTCTGCTGCGTACTGAAGGAGGAATGCACTGTCGCTTGTTGTTACATTGCCGTCGCCGTCTACATCACCGATCAGGCGTGCCTGTGCAACTTTCAGGGTCAGTTCTTTGACTGCTGCGTTTACTTCTTCCTGAACAGCGTTGTCGTTGTTGTTTACGGTTTCTGCTTTTGCCAGGATTTCTTCCAGTCCGTCGATGGTAGCTGCTACATAAGCTGCTTTGTCTGCCAGGATCTCCTGTGCTTTTTTAATCATTGCCTGCAGTGCTGCTTTGTTGCCTTTCATCTGAAGGTTCATAACTGCATCGATGATCTGTGTATAAGCATTGCTCATCTCAGCGTCTGTCTTGTCCGGGTTTGCAAGTACATCTTCTGCATTTGTGATTGCTTCTTTCAGTGCTTCCAGAGAAGACTCTGTATAATTGCCGTCCAGCAGTTTCTTTGCTGCTTCTATCAGATTTTTCAGTGAGGAAACATCTGTTTTTTCTTCTAATGCAGCCAGCTCACTCAGGATCGCATTTGCTGCTTCATTTACTTCTTCCTGTGTTGCATCTTTGTTTTCCAGAACCTGTTTGCCTGCTTCTGCTGCTGCTTTCAGTGCTTTTGCATTGCCGTTGTAATCTTTTGCATTTGCAAGGATTTCTTCTGCTGCTTCTACTGCGACTTCAAGATGAAGTTTCTGTACTGCATATTCCAGATTTCCAAAGGCATTCATCAGGCTGTTGACTGCATCGCTCATTTCTTTCTGAGATGCATTTTCGTTCGCCTGTACTTCTTTTGCTGCTGCCAGTGCTTCTTCTACGGATTTCCAGCTTTCTTCGGTGTATTCTTCAGAATCCAGAGATTCTACCAGCTGGATAAGGCGATCCAGGCTTGCTTTTACAGTTTCGCTTGTTTCTGTTTTCTGTACCGGATCTTTGGTCATCTGTGTCCAGCCATCTGTCATCGGTGCATTCTGTGCTTCTGAGTATGCTTTTGCATATTTTGTATTTGCATAGTCGATATCAAGGTCTTCACAGAGCTGCTGCATATCCTGTGTATAGAGCATAACATTCAGGATATTCGCTGCGGATTTCTGCAGATCACCAAGTACGATACAGTTATTAAATCCATACCATGTTACGAAATTGCCTTCAGATGAGCGTGTGAATTTTGCTTCTCCTCTTGAGATAGCATCCAGTGTATCTTCTGACAGTACAGAGTAACTTTCAACCGGCACTTCATAAGTCACTTTTCCGCCTTTACTCGGTACAAAAGTTCCCCAGTTTTCAGTTCTGATAACGCCTCCCCAAGGTCTGCTTGTTTCTGTTACTTTAACATAACCATCCTCGGTAAATTCCGGTTTACGCACTTCCAGATAATTGGTGATTACGCTGGAAGCCTTTCCAGGGCTGATCATATCATTTCCTGCATGCATAGAAATATGAGGTGAGGACTGTCCGCCGCCCCAGTCGGTCATGATATATCCGGTGAATCCCCACTCACCACGTGCAATATCTGTACAGGTATCATAGGAATCTCCGCCCGGCCATCCGTTGTTTTCGTTGTAGCAAGTCATCAGACACATTGGTTTCCCAAGTTCCACGCCGATTTCAAAACCTTTCAGATAAATTTCGCGTGCAGTTCTTTCACTGATCACGTTGTTTTCTGCATTTCGGTTATCTTCCTGGCTGTTTGCCCAGAAATGTTTTACGGTAACACCAACACCGTGGTTGGACTGTGCACCGCTTACAACATTTGCTGCTGCGATACCGGTCAGATACGGATCTTCTGAATAATATTCAAAAGTACGTGCACCCATCGGGTTTTTCACGATGTTCATACCCGGTGCCAACCAGATCGTTGCACCATATTCTTTCTGTTCTTTTCCGACACCTTCGCCGTAAGCATACATCAGATCGGTATCCCATGTGCAGGCTACGTTGATTGCGGATGGGAATGCAGTCGGAAGCACATTGTATTTTTCTGCTCCTTCTTCATCCTGATCTGCGATCGTTACACCATCTTTGCTGTAGAAATAAGTACCGCCCACACGGTTATCCTCATCGATCCTTGGGCTGATAACACCGTCCTGGTCACAACGAATGCCGGCAGGTCCGTCACAATTTGCCAGTGCCGGTACATGTCTGGAAGCAAACAGCTCTGTTGTGCTTCTTCCTACGTTTCCAAGCATTGCATGTGTATAAGAAACAATATTTCCGTCTTCATCATAAATATAACCAACGGATTTTGTGCTCGATCCATTTACCAGTTTTGCCATTTCTTCTACGGAAAGGCTGGCTACAAACTGTTCCATGGAGATCGTACCTTCCAGTACATCGGTCAAAGTGACGGTATCTTTTGTCATACCTTCCGGAAGATCTGCTACTTCCTGTACTTTTTCAGAGTAAGTCGTTGTCTTGTATCCACCTTTTCCGGTATTGTTTTCCAGAACGCCGGCCACTTTTTTTGTCTGTAAAATAACTTCGTCATTTGCTGTATAATCTTTTGCATCATCTACAAACAGATACGTTGTTACGGTTTCATCATCATATTTGGAAGCGTTGTCTCCCTGATAAGTTACTTCATCAATGGCAATTCTTTCTGCATTTTTGATCTCTTCCGCCTCACCATCGTATGTGATCGGTGTTGCACCTTCTTTGGAAAGTTCATCAAGTTCTGCTCCGTCTTCCATTTCCAGCTGATTGGAGAGCTGCTCTGTAACAACATCCTCATCCAGCACACCTACGGCTGCAACATGTGTATTTCTGGAACTGTCTCCCACACGGACGATGTACTCGCCTTTTTCCATAACATAAGCTGCTTTGTCTTCACTGTAAGCACTCATATCTGCCGTGTCATAAGTCAGATGCAGGGTCTGTTTTTCTCCCGGTTTCAGCTCATCGGTTTTTCCGTACGCTGCCAGTTCCTGGTAAGCTTTCTCCATCTCACCGTCCGGTGCGGAGAAATAAACCTGTACTACTTCTTTTCCGGTAACATCACCGGTGTTTGTTACCGTAACATCTACACCTACCTGATCGGCATCGATGCTGACATCTTCTACATTGATATCAAAATCCGTATAAGAAAGTCCGTAACCAAACTCATAAGCTACATCTTTTCCAAACGTATCAAAGTAACGATAACCAACGTAAATACCATCGCTGTAATATTCGGTTGCTGTGTTTCCGTCCAGAGAACCAAATCCTGCATCGGAAGAAGCATAATCATAAATGTCTTTTGCCCAGGTAAGGTTCAGTTTACCGGATGGATTTACGGTACCGTTCAGCAAATTGACGCAGGCTGCTCCGGCACGCTGTCCTCCAAATCCGATATAAAGTACAGAATCGATATTGTCGATGTCATCGATCCAGGAAACATCAACAACCTGTGTATTCAGTACTACGATCACTTTTTCGAATTTTTTTGCGATCTTTTCGATGTTCTGACGTTCAATATCCGTGAGATAATAGTCACCTTTTTCCGGTTTACGGTCACGACCTTCTCCGCAGTTTCTTGCCAATACGTAAATTGCTGTATCGGTGTCCTGTTTTGCTTCTTCAACCCACTCATCGGTAAGTTCTACATCATTTGCCATTTTGCTTCCGGAAAATCCGGTTGCTACGACACCTCTTCCGACCGCTTCACGGTAAGCTTTCGGTGTGGTAATGTTATATCCGGCAGCTTCCATTGCTGTGTCGATCCAGTCACGTTCTCTCTGGTTTACAATACCGGAACCGGTTCCGCCTTTTACGGTACCGGTTGCACCATTTCCGAAAAGTGCCACATTTTTCAGTTTGTCTGAAGTGGCGATCGGGAGTGCACCATTGTTTTTCAGAAGTACCGCACTCTGTTCTGCGATCGTCTGCGAAACTTTGTTGTTCGCTATTTCATTATCCGTGTACCCTCCGTTTCCAAATGCTTCCAGCTGTGCATCCGTATAAGCTGCCATAACGCTGCTGCAAGGTGCCGCTGCTATCGTCGCTGAAAGAAGCAATGCCAAAACTTTTTTGTTCTTCATTCTTTCTTAGTCCTCCTTGTCCTTTTGTTTTGTAGGTTCCCGAAGTTCGAAGATCCGTCTTTGTATCGTGCCTTTATTATAAATAAAATTTACTTTTCTCTTCAATTGAGCATTTCTGCGTGCTTTTCCCGGTTTTTCTGTGGGTTTTTTTCTATTTTCAGAAGTTCTTCTTTTCCCGGTTCTGGTTTTGCTGTTTTTTTAGAAAAAGCCTTTCCGAAACGGGTTTACACGGGAAATTTGCAATGCTTCTTTTGTCTTTATTCTTGAATATACCCCTCACAAAAAGATATAATAAACTTACTACGAAGATGAAAATGCGGCATCTTTAAAACACGGATGATTTTATGGAGTGAGGTTATGATAAAAACGCTGATTATTGATGACAACAAAATTATAAGAGAATATTTTCAGACGATGATCGACTGGGAGGCACGCGGTTTCTCCCTCTGTGCCGTTGCCAATAACGGCATTATGGGCTGGCAGGAATTTTCCAGGCATCGCCCAGACGTCGTGATCACGGACGTTCAGATGCCTGGAATGTCCGGACTTGAGCTTTCACGCAAGATCCGCGAAGTCTCTCCCGATACGCTGATCATCTTTATTTCCAGTTATGATAATTTTAATTATGTAAAAGATGCCCTCGAGATTGGAGCTTTTGACTATATCTTAAAGCATGAAACCAAAGGGGAAAAATTTGATAAAAAACTGGAACGGATCCGTCTGGAGTTCGAATCACGGACACAACGAAGACAGCATTATTACGAAGGGCAGCTGCATCTTGCACTCGCTTCACACAGTGCCGGTGCATTATCGAAATTAGAAGAGATCCTTCCAAATCGATATTCCATGCTTCTTCTGGAACCGGCAAGTATTCTGCCTGCTTTTGGAAGGTATTTTCCATATCAAGAGGAAGAACCTTGTGAGGATGTGATCCTAAAACCGACAAATGCTTCTCCTTACATGATCTGCGGGGTACATACGGAAGATTCCGGTTATCTTCTTCTTTTAAAATCAGGTGTTGATCTGACCGACTTTGCAAAAGATCTCTGTCAGCAGATTTTCTATCAGCAGAAACTTTATATGTACGGCATCCCGATCTGTGAACGGGAAACGATTTCCAATTCTCTTTCCCTGTTCGAGAAATACCATACCTGCACCAGACGCAAATATTTTCGAAAATATGACTGTATCATTTTGCCATTCGAGTCTGAAAATACCGGAAATATCATCGAACATGGGGAAATTCTGGAGACGCTGAACCGCCTTGATATCCGAAAAACGAGCGAACTGATCGATCATCTTGCCTACATGATATGCAGTTCCTGCGATTACGATCTGCTTTGTGAGATTTCGGATCTGTTTCTTTCTTTTCTTGTGCAAAAAGAAAAGGATCTCTGTGATCAATCACTTGTCTTATACAAAGAAGATGATCAGAAACTCTGGAAAAATGCGGAAGAAATCTTTTTCTGGTTTAAGACAAAATTTCAGGAAGTTTTTACCTGTATGCATGAAAATCATTTTGACACTTATTCGAAACAGGTGCAGGAAGCGATCCGCTATATCCGCCGCAACTACTTGAATGACTGCCTGAATGTAAAAGAAATTGCCGATCATACCGGCATGAATATTGATCATCTCAACCGTCTTATGAAAGCTGAAACAGGTATGACGGTCGTTAAGTGGCTGACTACTGTCCGCATCGACAAAGCGAAGCAACTGATCCTGAAAAATAAAAAACTGACTGAAATCTATCCGGAAGTCGGCTATACCAATCTGTCTTATTTTTCAAACGTATTCAAAAAAGTATGCGGCATGACACCGCTTGAATATAGGAGGAAAACACTTGAAAAAGAAACCATTGATTAAATCTTTATTGTTGAAAAATATAGTGTATATTTTGCTGTGTTCTACTCTTTTTCTGCTGGCAGTGACTCCATTTGTGGAACAGACAGCTTTCCACATGCTGCAGCCACTTCTGGCAGAATATACAACCTTAAGCGTAAATAAAGCTGCAACCCGCATGAGTAATTTCCTGGCTCTCTCCAACACTGCTCTGCGGGTTCGGATACGGACCTCTGATTTTCAGGACGCCCTCTTCCGCTATATTCATTTTGATTCATCCGAAAAAGAATTTCAGAATGATATTCAGGCTGCCCTTAAGCCTCTGGAAACTTCTTTTTCCATGGATGAGAATCACGATTTTTCTTCTGTCAGCTATCCGGCTTTTTATATTGAAGAAAAAGGACTGTTCTGTGGCTCTTCCATTCAATACGCAGCAGAAACATTCGTCCAAGAAAACTGGTTTCAGAATTATCAGCAAAAACATTCCAGCGATTCTTCTTATTTTATTTTTTCGCCTTCAAAGTCAAATGCAGACAGTGAACGCTATTTCTGTTTCGTGTCTTCACGAACAACAAGTGACTCATCACAGACGAAATATTACTCTATCCTTTTTACAAAATTCTCGGACATCGAAAAACTCTGGGAAAATCTGCTGCACCTCGGAATAGAGGACTATGCTTTTCTTGGAATTGACAGGGAAATACTTTATCAGAATTTAAGCGACAGCGTCCTGGACTTTGACTATGTCCGTGAATCTATGCTTTCTGACAATCAGCATCTGGTCATCAGCAGCAGAGATACTGTCAAAAACGGCGTGATGTATTCTGTATTGGTTTCTTATAAGCAGGAAGGGCTCCGCTTTCTTGTTTTCGTAGACAACCATGTGTTTAACCGTCTGTTCCGGAATTACAATATGCTGCTGCGAATCATCATTCTGGCTCTGGCCGCTGTCTTCATTCTTCTGTTTATCATTCTGCTGAAGCAGATCTTCAAGCGGCTTTGGCGTTTATCGGAAAAGATGGTTGTCGTGCAACAGGGAAATTATCAGGTCGTTCTGGAGGATGACAGGGAGGATGAGATCAGTCAGCTGACCCACTCTTTCAATGTTATGACGGAGCAGATCCGAAAAAATATCGAACAGATCCGCACACAGGAAGAACAGGCGAAACTGCTTCAGTATAATCTGATGGTTTCAGCCATTAATCCTCATTTTATCTATAATACGCTAAATACTTCCACACATCTGGCGGAATTCGGACGTATTTCGGAAGTAGTCGAGGTCAACGATGCACTAATCAATTTCCTGCGTGACAATCTGAAGCTTAAGAGTTCTCAGTTCTATGACCGCCTGGAAAATGAGCTGGATGTCCTGCGGCAGTACATTATCATCCAGAATTATCTGTGTGACAACACGATCACGCTGCAGAATCATGTCTCAGAAAAGGATCTGGCACTGTCCATACCAAAGTTCCTGCTGCAGCCGCTCGTGGAAAATGCAATCCTGCACGGAATCGTAATGAATATTGATGAGATGGGAAACAGCATTCCGGGTATCATCGATATCACGGTAACACATTCGAAAGAAAACGGGCGGATTCAGATATCCGTGAAAGACAATGGCATCGGCATGTCGCAAGAAACGATCCAGAAATATTTTTCAAATCAGGCGATTGCCGAACTGAGTGAGAAAAAGCAGCATGAGCATATCGGAATTGCGATCGTCTATAACCGCCTGGCCTTTCTCTATGGGCAAGATTATCGTTTCTCGGTTGACAGTACACCAGGGATGGGAACGGAAATTCACATTGAATTTCCGCTCAAAAAATAAAACGGATACCAACCAATAAAATTCCCGGCAAAGTAGATTTACTCTGCCGGGAGCTTTGTTGAAACATTATGTTTTTGTGTAATACTGTCCTGATTACATCTCTGCTACTACAGTCTCGCCTGCAACTGCATCCATACCGGACATCAGTTTTACCGGTGGGCACTCATCGCCGTTGGTAACAATCAGCATTGTCACGTCACGCAGACCATGTGCTGCGATTGCAGATTTGCTGAAACCGATCAGGTTGTCACCTGTTTTTACTTTATCACCCACGGTTACATATGGTTTGAAGCCTTCTCCGTTCATGCCTACCGTATCTACACCGATGTGAAGCAGTACTTCTACTCCATTGTCCAGTCTCATACCTACTGCATGGAAAGATCCGTCCATAACAACGGTGATTTCACCGTCAGCCGGAGCAGTCAGAACTTCGTTTTCCGGGATGATCGCAATACCGTCACCCATGATCTTTGCCGAGAAAACACCATCGTTTACTTCCTCAATCGGAATTACTTTTCCGGTCAGGTATGCTTTCATAGTTTTGCCATTTGCAGCTTCTTCTGATTTTGCAGCTTTTTTCTTGAAAAATGATAACATAATTTCCCTCCTGTTGTTTCATTAATTTTCACACTACTAGAGTAAATCATATCATAGATTGCAGAGAAGTTGCAAGGCTCAATCCATTATTTGTGATATTTTCTTACCAAGTCGATGTAATGTTTTACCTGTTCCACGCATCCGTCCACACCGACACGGCTGCTGTTTACCACCAGATCATAGTTTCTGGAATCTCCCCAGGCGATCGGGCAGTAACGGTTGTGATACTGTTTTCTTCTTTTATCTTTTTCTTTCATGAAGCCCAGAGCATCTTTTTCGTTCATATTATAATATTTCATGATACGCTCTGCCTTCTGTGGCTTGTCACCACGGATAAAAATGGATACCATGCTTTCGTACTCACGAAGGATTGTCTCGGAACAACGTCCGACTACCACAAAAGACTCTCCTGATTTTGCTTTTTCTTTCAGGAAATCAAACTGCAGGTTTGCAACGTTCTGCTCCGGTGAACTGTTCAGTCCGCGAACAGTACGATACAGAAAGCGGTTCCATTTCAGTTCATCATATGCTTCGAGATCTTCACTTTTTAAATTTTTCTTTGTTGCGATCTCTTTTAACAGGTCATGGTCATACAGTGCAATGCCATAATCATCAGCAAGTTTCTGTGCGACTTCATGACCGCCACTTCCGAACTCACGTCCTACCGAAATAATTAATTGTTTTTCCATTTTGCTCAGCCCCCTTTTATAGGTATAATGTTAAAGCCAAATGATGTCATACGTGACCCTGGCATCATAAATATCTGACGTAGATCATCGCCAGAGATATTGCTACTACTATTATAGTAGCAGGAGCCATATATTTGCAATACTTTCCCCATTTAATAATATGACCTTCTCTTGCTGCGGTTGCGATACCTACAACGTTCGCCGATGCACCGATCGGTGTTGCACTTCCTCCGATATCGGTACCGATCGCCAGTGCCCATGCAAGAACAGTCAGGTTGACACCGGCTACATCGGATGCCAGATCCGTGATAACCGGGATCATGGTCGCTGCGAATGGAATGTTATCGATAAAAGCACTTGCCACTGCAGATACGATAATGATAATAGCAATCATAACAGCAATATTTCCGCCACTGACAGATCCGATAAAGCCTGCCAGAATTTCCAGAACACCGGCTTCCTCCAGACCACTTACGACAACAAACAGTCCGACAAAGAACAGCAGTGTTTTGTAATCTACTTTTTTCAGAAGTTCCAGTGCATCTTTTCCTGCCACGATCAAGGTTACGATTGCAATAGCAACACCGATCGTCGATACAGTCAGCCCCGTCTGTGCATGTGATACCAGAAGCACGACAGCACACAGGAAAATAATACAGCTTGCGATAAATCCACGTTTGTCTGTGATTGCTTCCTTCGGATCTGGATAAGAAGCATGATCTTTTTTATTTGCCCCGTTCTTTTTCAGTTCTTTTCTAAATGCAAAGTAAAAATAGATAACGACAAATACCAAGGATACGACTGCCATCAGACCGGTATTGGTAATAAAGTCGGTGAAAGAATATCCCAGGGATGTACCAATGATAATGTTTGGCGGATCTCCGCACATCGTTGCCGATCCTCCGAGATTGGCACAGAAGATTTCCGATAAGATCATCGGAACCGGATCAAACTCCAGAAGCTGTGACAGTTCGATCGTAACTGCTGCCAGAAACAGGATAACGGTGATACTGTCGATGAACATAGCCAGTACGAAAGACAGCAGCATAAACGTCATAAAGATCGGAATAACCTGATATTTTACCATCTTTGCGATTTCCATGCAGAGCCAGCGGAAGAAACCGACTTTTGCCATACCTTCTACCATGATCATCATGCCGGCGATAAAAATGATCGTCTGCCAGTTGATACCGGAAGAAGCCTCGCTGGATTCACCTGCTGCATACCAGAATCCGGTTGTAAAGAAACTCTGTAAATTCAGGGTACGCATGATCGCCCCCATGCTGTGCATACCAAGCCCAAAGACCAGAAGCAGGGTCAGAAGACCGCATGCCAGCGTGATCCACTGCCTTTCCCAGATCTCCAGAATGATCAGCAGGAACATGGCAAGGAAAATGATGATTGCTAATACTTGTGCTAACATTTGTATTCTCCTTTTTTCACATAATCGATATCCGCACCAAAAGCTTTGCAGATATCATCTTTCGTTTGTATCAGATGCTAAAAGCCAGTCTCCTGTGCTTTTGCCCATCCTGACTGTGAATATAGGAAATCACGAGATTTCGCTTTCTGGAACAGTGCTCATGTCCTCACCTCCTGTAGTATGTCCGCTGTTTATCCGAAAATTCATCGTCAATAAAGCGGACATTCACAATCCGCTTCTTCGCGTTCAAATTCCGTCATATTTTTCACAATATTTGACCGTTTTTGATGTTATTTTATTCCAGCAACAACTTTACAACTTTTTGAGGTATTTGACAATAGATTTTTTTAAGAAAATGGTTTATTTTTTTCATATACATTTTCCATTATCAAAATCTGTTTTTTGTATATAATATATTACACGCTCTTAATCATCTCTTTAATTTCAAAAAGAATCGCCTATTATTCAATATGCAATGTTTTAGCAACATAACATTTGACATTCTCTCTCCCTGTGTTATAATCGTTACACATCTACAGCCCATCAAAAGCTATATTAGACAGGATATTGAATCTCGTCACTGATACAGCTTTTTTGCTTATACAGGCAGAAATTACATCACATCTGATATACAGTAACAACATTTCAGGAGACATTTTATGATCACGATCACAGAAAAAACTTTGACAGGAATGACTTTCGTCGACCTCTTTGCCGGCCTTGGCGGCTTCCGGCTCGCCCTGGAATCTCTGGGGGCAACGTGCGTATATTCCAATGAGTGGGACAAACCGGTACAGAATGTCTATAAAGAAAATTTTGGTGACCTCCCGGAAGGGGACATCACCAAAGTGGATGAACATACGATTCCTGACCACGACATCCTCTGTGCCGGGTTTCCGTGCCAGGCTTTCTCTATCAGTGGCAAGCAGCGTGGATTTGAGGACAGCCGCGGAACTCTTTTTTTTGATGTTGCCCGGATTATACGGCAGAAACATCCAAAAATCGTATTTATGGAAAATGTAAAGAATTTTGCTTCGCATGATAACGGACATACACTTGAAGTCGTAAAAGGCACTCTTGAGGAACTTGGATACACCTTTTTTAAAGATGTCCTGAATGCAGTTGATTACGGAATTCCCCAAAACCGGGAACGTATCTATATGGTCTGTTTTCAAAATGATCTAAAGATAAAGGATTTCTCGTTTCCAAAGGCTTTTCCACTCAAAAAACATGTTGAGGATTTTCTTCTGGAAGATGAAAGCCTGGTAGAAAATTTGTACATCAGTCGACCGGATACTTATTTTAACGGCATTGCCGATACCAGTTACAGCAACAAACCGATAAGGCTCGGCATCGTCAACAAAGGTGGTCAGGGCGAACGTATCTACAGTACAAAAGGCATTGCCATCACCCTATCTGCCTATGGCGGCGGTATTTTTGCCAAGACAGGCGGATACCTGATCCATGGCAGAACACGCAAACTCCATCCCCGGGAATGTGCCAGAATCATGGGATTTCCGGATTCTTACAAGCTCTGCCCAAGTTCCAGCCAGGCATACAAACAATTCGGAAATTCTGTTGTGATCGATGTGCTGCAGCTGATCGGCATTGAGATTGGAAAGGTTCTGCCAGACTCCGAATCCTGACTTCTGATCATATCAATGCCGTAATAAATTCCTGATCTGTAAGACCCGAAGCATATTCATTTAACTTAACAGAAAAAATTACGTTTGCGTTATAGGTATTGGAAAGCTTTCTGATCTCATACCGCTCACCCCGTTGGGAAAACATGTATTCATATTCATTTAAAATAAATCTTTGATCATGATATGGCAGATCTGAAGTTATAAACAGTTTGTTTCCTTCTGTCTGTACATTACGGATTTCATAATCCTGTTTGAAAAGAAAATCTTTTACAACAGAAATCCGTTTTTTCCCAACGTCACTTGAGCCACTTCTTTTCACACGATAAGTGGCACTGATCTCAAAACACTCCCGAAATTGCCTGATTGGGATAATTTTAAATCCATTGGTGATAAAAAATTGAACACCTTTTTTTCGATAATGTTCTACAATCCAGGCTGCAAAAATTTCCTGACTGCCCGGCATCACAATTTCTTTTCCTGCTGTCCCTGCATTTCTGTAGTCATCGAATTTCTGATTCATATATTCTATAATCATCTGTGCTAACGAATTAATACTGTCTGTATTCTGCTTGCTATACTGAAATGTCTGTGTCATAATGTCCGGTAATAAAACAAACTGACCGCACTGTGCCGGGGAATGTTTCGCCTCTATATAAAAGCAAAAACCTTGCCGTGTCTCCACCAAAATATCCGGAACGGCAGAATCTGCTCCGCCTTTGTGCGTAAATCTGGCATACATACCATATGTTTTATTCAAAAATTCCACACAGTCCTGTTCAAACTTTTCCCATTTATTCATACTCTTCTATCATCGCCTCCTGATACGCAGCATACTTTTTTCTTTGCATCTGAAGAATCCTTCGATTCCTGGGTGAGGTTCTCCGTTTTCCTTCCATGCATGAAGCCCGTACGTTAAAACATCGTTGGAACCTGGATCCTGGCACGGATCTTTTTGCTGATCGTATTGGCAAGGATATCTTCAAATACTTTTTTCAGCCAGATTTCTTTCTTTGTCCTGCAGTTTTTCGGTGATCTTCTGATTTTCTCTCTGTTTTTCTTCCAGAATTTTTCTCCCGCTCTCCAGCTCACCTCTTTTTCTTGCGGAAGCTTCTTTTTCCTGCGGAATCACGCTCAAACGTTCCATGCAGTAATCCAGCCTGCTCTTGATCTTCTCGTAGTCGGTAAGTTTTAACTGTTCCTGTACTGCCAGAAGTTCTGCTTCTTTTTGTTTTTGCTGTGTGAGATTCCTGCGTTTTCATCATCTGCTCCGCTTTCACACTGTTCAGCTCACGCATATAATCCTGATAATTCTGATTGAGACGGATGAAATCGCTGCCCAGATCATTCCACCAGCTGTAGATTTTTTCCGGTTCTTCGTTCTGCATTTGCGGGATTTTTTCCAGATTCATGCGTATCCGCTCCAGAAGTGTCGGCTCCAGGGAAGAACTTTCGATAAACAGATTTTCTACCCGGATCACCATCCGCTCGATTTCTACTGTCGCTTTTGACAACTGATAGCAAAATTTTTTATTTTTCTTTCCTGTTCCACAGAATTGCAATCACGGAACTGACAAGCAGCAGCATCGGATAGAAGAGTCTCGGCATGATCTGAAATGCCGAAAGTTCTCCGCCAAGTTCATTTACGGCAGAAATCGCCACCAGCATCTGGGCACCGTATGGGATGATGCCCTGGAAAATACAGGAAAACGTATCCAGGATCGACGCTGCTTTTCTCGGCGTGATGCCGTACTCCTGTGCCATTTCTTTTGCGATCGGATTTGCCATGACGATCGCCACTGTATTGTTTGCCGTGGCAATGTCCATCGCACCGACCAGCAGTCCCATGCCGAGCTGACCGCCGCGTTTACCACGGAAAATCCGGTGGATCCAGCCAAGCAGAGCATCAAATCCGCCATATTCACGGATCAGGGCACACATTGCCGCCACCAGGATTGCAACCATGCAGGTTTCAAACATTCCGGAAACGCCATTCCCCATGTTTGCAAGAAGATCGACCGGTGCGATATGCCCTCCGGCCAGCATGATAAACGCCCCGGAAACAATCCCGATCAGAAGCACCACAAAGACATTAATGCCGATAATGCCTCCGATCAGCACCAGCACATATGGGATCACCTGCACCAGATGATAAGACTGGCTGACCTGCCCCTGCACTTCTGTCTGAAAGGACAGAATCAGGATTAAAATCAGCGTTGCGACTGCTGCCGGAAATGCAATCCAGAAATTCTCCCGGAATTTGTCTTTCATCTCACAGCCCTGCCCGTTGCAGGCTGCGATCGTCGTATCCGAAATAAAAGAAAGATTATCACCGAACATTGCTCCGCCCATAACGGATGCCACACAGAATGCCAAGTCAAATCCGGAAGCACCGGAAACAGCCGATGCGATCGGCACCAGAAGTGTGATCGTTCCGACCGATGTTCCCATCGCCACGGAGACAAAACAGGCCACCACAAACAATACCGCCACTGCATATCTCGCCGGAATCAGGGAGAGCATACAATACGCCACACTCTCTGCACTTCCCCTTCCCACAACTCCGACAAACGAACCCGCCGCCAGAAAGATCAGCAGCATCGTGATGATGTTTTTATCACCCACGCCGCCAGACATGATCTCCAGTTTCTGTTCAAAATTTACCGCCCGGTTCTGCAGACAGGCAACCAGGATCGCTGCCAGAAAAGCAACCACGATCGGTACATTATAAAATCCCATCGGGATTTTCATCACATACTCAAATAAAATACCAAGCCCCAGATACAGCACAAGAAATACGCCGATCGGCATTAAAGCGATTGCATTTCCTTTTGTTTTTCCATTTCTGTTTTCCTTTTCTTTTCCCATTTTGCTTCCTTTCTGTTACTGTTCTTCCTTCTTTCTCATGTAAAGCGGACATTCACAATCCGCTTCGCAACCTGTGCGTTCAAGCACTCCGAGAAGTTTTGTAATCTCCTTTTGCGGATCATCCCACCAGTCCATCGTCCAGATGCGATACAGTTTCCATCCAAGTCCTTTCAGCACTTCAAACTGTGCCACCTCACGGTCTTTCGTATTTGCCGACTGACAGTAAGAATCTCCGTCCGTCATAATTCCGAGCAGATATTCTTCCGGATGATCCGGATTGATCACTGCGATATCCACTTTGAATTTTGAATGGCCGACATTTAACTGATACTCGTATCCAGCATTTGCAAGTGCCCGGCAGATTTTTGCTTTAATCCCCTGATTTTTGACTGCTTCATTCTGTCTGTAGTCTCCCCGCAATTTTCCATTTTGAGCAAATTCCATGAAATATTTCAGAGATTCTACGCCTTTTGCTTTTGTTCGTCTCAAATTGATCTGATCGGCTGTCATAACAGAAAACACCACCATTTCACACCGGGCACGGGACACCGCAACATTCAGACGTTTCCATCCGCCATCCCGGTTCAGCGGTCCGAAATTCATGGACAGCTTTCCTTCCGCATCCGGTCCGAATGCCACGGAAAACAGGATCACATCCCGCTCATCTCCCTGGACATTTTCCAAATTTTTGACAAACAGCGGCTCTTCTCCCATATTTGCCCATTTATCAAAATTTAAATCTTTCTGATATTCTTCCTGGAGCAGATCCTCGATCAGAGTCTGCTGATTAACATTAAAAGTAACCACACCGATCGTCTGCTTTTTCTGCTCTGGATCGGCATATCTTTTCTTGATCTCCGCAACGATCGCCTGTGCTTCTCCTTCGTTTACACGGCTCTTGCCGCGATCAAAAAATCCTTCCACTTTTACCATGCTGACGCGTCTTTGCCGGTCATTTACCGATGGGAACGTAAGCATAGAATTTTCATAAAATTCCCGGTTACAAAAAGCGATCAGGCTCTCATGGCGGCTTCGGTAATGCCAGTGCAGATGTGCGGACGGCATGCCAAGTGCCAGACAGTCATCGAGAATACTGTCCAGATCTTCGATATCCAGATTGTCCTCATCCACCGAATTTCCCGCAAAAAAGCTGGTCGGAGGCATCTGATTCGGATCCCCTACAATCACTGCATTTTTGCCCCTTGCAAGGGTACCGACTGCTTTACAGGTCGGAAGCTGCGATGCTTCGTCAAATACCACAATATCAAACAGATCATTTTCTGCCTTTAAATACTGAGCCGCCGAAATCGGACTCATCAGCATACACGGACAGAGTCTCTGCAAAATATGCGGGATCTGTTCAAACAGTAGACGGATGGAAATACCTCTGCCGTTACTGCTGATCGCCCTTCTTAAATAATTCAGTTCTCTGCTGACTTCCACCGAATCACCGACAGACGGAAGCTGCGATGACAGCCGGTAAAACATTTCTTCTTTCGTCAGCTGCATACATTCCTGATCCAGCTTTTTAAACTGCCCGATCTGAACCTGAAAACCGGTTCCGGTAAATCCGTTCAGCACCGGTTCGGATTCGATCACGCCAAGAATGATCGCCCGGTAAATGGAACGCAGATATACATTCAATACCACTTCATGCGGAAGGCCTTTTTCATAGGCATCACAGATCGGAGCAAGCCCGTTTTTCCGGCACAGATCTACATTCTGCTGATAAACAATCCAGTCTTTTAATGCGGCTGCATTTTCCAGAATACAGCCACAAAGTGCCTTTCTGTTCTCAATCCAGTCTGCTTTCTCATCGCAAAATTTCAGTTCCAGCAGCTCTGCGACCTTTCGCTCTGCAGCATCCATGCTATTCCAGATAGAAAAGAGTGCTTTTCCCTTCCGGACAAGTGTACTTAAAATGCCCCTCGCCTCGATTTCCTGAAGTACTCCGGCAAAACGTACCATATTCTTTCTCTGATTTTGGATCTGTACTTTATAAGACTGCAATTCTTCATTTGTCAGATGTTCTTTCAAGATCTGTTTCCAGTCATAAGACAGTTCTGCTTCTGCCGCTTCCATTTTCTGCTCTTCCTGCTGATAAGCAGTGATCTCCGTCAGATACAGCGGAATCTGCTCGACCTCCACCGGAAATGCGGCAAACAGCTGCATTTCTGCCACAAGTGCCGCCTGTGCTTTTCCTTTTAAGAAAAATACCTTTTTGTTTGCTTCTTCGTACTTCGCATGATAAGAACTCATGTCCTGACTTAAGAAATTTTCGTTCCATTTTGAAAGCATTTCTGCCTTTTTCTGTTCAAATTTCTCCTGTTTTTCCAGATATTCTTCCGGAACGGAAAATTCACGTTCAACAGAATCTGTTGTCCTCAAAAAGGCAGGCATTTTTTCCGTACTTTCCATACACCGGATCAGTTCGGATACCTGATTCCATTCTGCCTTTGTGACCGGGTTTTTGATTCCGGCAGAGGCGGCAAAATCCGCCATCTGAGCCTGGATGTTATCAAGTACAGACAAATAATTTTGCATCGCCGGCTCCAGTTCCGTTTTCAGATGCTGACTGTACTGTGCCCTTTTCACTGCCGCAAGCGGATGCTGATATGGATGACCGATGGATCTTCCGGCTGAGATCAGACGTTCCAGATGGTTTTTCTGACTGCTCAGATCACCTTCTGTTATATTTTTGATATCCGATACCGGAAATTGTACCTGTTCTCTTGTTTCCGGAATACTTTCGTAAAGATCGATCAGCTGACGCAGACTCTTTCCGAAATTTCTTTTTTTATGTAGTGCTTTTGCGTAAGCATCCAGTTCGGTACGCATCGCATGGATGTCCGCAATTCTCTGCTCATAATCTGTTTTTGTGCCTTCCATGTCAATCTCAAGACCACGCCGCAGCTGATTTAAAACTGCCTTTTTCGTAGCTTTGTTCGAATGTAATTTCAGGCAGAAATCATCGATTCCAAGTGCCGCCAGACGTTTCTGTACCACTTCCAGTGCAGCTCTTTTTTCTGCCACAAAAAGAACTGTCTTTCCTTTTGTCAGTGCATTTGCAATCAATGCTGTAATGGTCTGCGATTTACCGGTTCCCGGCGGTCCGTGCAGTACAAAACTCACCCCTGCGGCAGCCATATTGATGGCATGCAGCTGAGAAGCATCCGCCGTTACCGGTAAATAAGCCTCCTCCTGATCCACTTCTTCCGGGATCGTGCAGTCCCAGTCCACAGCTCCTTCGATCAGACTGTGGACGATCTTGTTTCCCTCCAGGAAATCACGGTTGTTATGAATATCATTCCACATCACAAACTGCGAAAAAGAAAAGTTTCCGATCACGGCAACTTCCAGCACATCCCACATTTCCATGCTCATCACCGCTTTTCGGATCATTGCAAAAATCTTCGGCATATCCATTCCATGCTCATCCTGCGGCGGCGGATTCATGCCAGGAATCGTGATCTCATAATTCTGCTTCAGAAACTCCAGAAGCGTAATGTTGATCTGTGAATCCTCATCCCGCATCTGCATCGCATAGCCTCTGCCCGCAGACTTTCGCATAATGTCGATCGGTACCAGAACGATCGGTGCGTATCTTGCCTGTGCGTTCTTTTTCTGTTCAAACCAACGAAGCATACCAAGTGCCAGATATAACGTGCTCGCTCCATTTTCTTCCAGAGATGCTTTTGCAGAACGGTACATTTTCGTCAGAGAAGTGCTTAAATCTTTCTCGCTGTAAATGGAATGCAGTCTTTTGTGTTTGCTTTCAAAAGAAATAAATTCTGATAATTCTCCCAGTTTGTTGAGAAGTTCGATCTGACTTTCTGCTGCCGGATTCACACCTACATCAGCCGGCCGCGGCATCACCTGAAACGCTTCCCCGTCAAACAGTGCATCCTCAAGACTTCCGATATCCGCGGACAAAACCGGCACAACACTCTTTGTGACACGCATATTGATCAGCATATTCCGAAGGCTCAGATCCAGAAGTTTTCGCTCCCACTGCGTCAGTTTTGTGACCTGTGCCTTTTCCGTACAGTCCGAAAAATCAAAGATCTCGATTTTGCTGTCTGATCCACCTGTGACCTCTTTTTCTTTTCGGTCCTCGTGCAGAACCTCAAACCCGTTTGCCGTCTGAACCCGGATTGGAAGTGGACGGATTCCCCTGCTTCTGGCACGCTTCACATCGATTGCAAAATAAAACTTCCCATAATTGGAAACACGCCGTTTTGCCATGGCTGCTGCTTCGTCAAAACTTACATTCTGCCCGGAACACATCGCCGTACATTCCACGACCGTAAGCTCCTGAATGCCTTTTGCCATACGTTTCTCAAGCTGTGACGGATCATCCACCAGAATATCTGCAAACGCTCCGTCCACCAGCCAGACACCGGCAAAAATATGACCTTCCACAACCACCATGAACGGATTTAAATCCATCGCTTCCAGACATGCCGTATAGAGCAGCGTCAGATCCATGCAGTTTCCAAAATGCTGCTCCAGCACCGCTGCCGCCAGGCGGACTCTCTGCCCGCATGCCTCAAAGCTCGCTGTCGATGCATATGTAATATTTTTCTGCTGGATCGCCGCATAAGCTGCTGCCGCCATGTTTTTGACACGCTCCTGATCACCGGACTGATAACCGTCCAAAGAAGGATCGCCCGTCCATTTCTCCAGATATTTCGATGCCAGCTGGATCAGACTGACCACCGCCGGATGATTCGGCATTGCAAAAGATGTCAGAAGCTCCGGCGTATACTGAAATCCCGGGAACTCATCAAACGCCATTACCGTGATATTGATCTTTTCCGATGCCAGCACAGTTTCCCCATCCAGAACCATAACCGTCAGCTGACCGGAAAACTTCTCCGTGATCGATGCCAGATATCCGACATGGAATGTCAGATCCAGATTTCGAAAATGCAGCTCCTCACCTGTCTGCAGTGCCTCGATCCCGCACACAAAATCCTCCATCAGCTCACCGTCCGAAGCGATTTTTAAAAGCAGAGCATTCCGTTCCGTTTCGGATGTGTTTTTGATGCAGATATCACGCACGACAGAAGCACCATTGTGAACCAGTGCATAGTTGATCACCTCATCGATCTCACATGCTAAGACAATGCTGTTTTCTGGTTTATTCGCTGCCTCTGCTATTTCAGGCTGCTTCGTTTGCAGATGTTCTGTGGCTGCTGTATTTACTGCATTTTCTATATTTTTGTTTGCTGCGTTTACAGCTTCTGCTATATTTTCATTTGCTGTTTTTTCTGTCTTTGCTATATCTGCCGTTTTTGTTTCCCTCTGCAATCCAGCCAGCATCCGCTGTGTGGCTGCCTCACGCTCCGGTATGATCAGCTTCTCCCTGGATATCCGAACCATCTGCCGATCCGGCCGGATAAACTTCTGACGATCCATCTTTATCAACTTGTAGTCCCCCAGTCTTGTTTGTTTCATTTATCACAATTATTCAGTCATTTTGCAGCTGCTGTTTATCTTTTTCTTACCCTGCACCGTTTCCGGAAGAATGAAATCCCATAGCACAGAATCTCATCATAGTCATCCGCAAACTCTTCTGCATACATTCTTTCATTGATCTGCAAAAGTGCCATATCGCATGCCTTGTCCATATCGCAGAGTTTTTTTGCATATTTTGCCTCAAAAACAGCTACTTTTGCTTCTCTCGGATTGTAAACAATCACATCGCTTCTGCCTTCTCCATGTTCTTTATTCGATTCTACCGGATACCCCGCCCCGGCAAAAATCCCGGCCAGAAATGCATGATAAAAATCTTCTCCATAATCATGGTAACTGATCGTGGTGCGAAGAAGCCTTGTCATCTCATTCGTTAAAAGTTCATCATTGCCATTCCACACAGCATCAAACAATTTTTGTCTGTTCTCAAGTTTTGCAGTATCATCAAACCATTTTTTGATCGTAGATTCAAAAATTTCCATAACTTCTGCATTTGGAATCTGCAGAGCATACTCACCATCTTTCAGGTTTTCTTTACATCCCTCTTTTTGTGCTGTTGTAAGATAACCAGTCAGATACAAAATGCTCCACAGATTTTCTTCCGAGGAATGCAGATAATCGTATGTCAGATTTTCTTCAATCTGCTGTACAATATATCCCCCGGAAAGCAAGGTTTCCATTTTTCTGGTAATGTTGCTTCCGGCATAATCAATAAAAGATCGGATGATCGCATTATCGCTTGTATTTTTCCAGTAACTTGCCGGCTTTGCCTGTGGATTATCCTGCAGATCGTGCAGATAATTCAGCACATCCCATGGGCAGTAAATATCATAATTTCCAAAATGATAACCATCATACCATTTTCTGACCGCCGGTGCATACTCCGCCGCATCCGCATCCAGCAGAAGTTTCTCGGTTTCTTTTTGGGTAAACCCAAAATATTCACTGAACCCAAAAGAAAGAATACTGTCTGAAACAAAATTATTGGTTCCGGTAAAAATACTCTCCTTCGCCACTTTCAGACATCCGGTGATCACTGCAAACTTTACAGATGGATTATCTTTCAGAGATGAACCGAGCATTGCTTTCATCACTTCCAACATCTCTTTGTAATAGCCATTGCTGCTCGCCTTCGCAATCGGCACATCGTACTCATCCAGCAGTAAAATAACCGGTTTTCCATAATGGATCTGCATCATTCTTGCCAGAAATTCCAAGCTGTTTTTCAGCTCCGTCCCGGATGCTCTACATTCTTTTAATCTCTGAAAAACTTCTTTCTGCTCTTTTGCAATTTTCTCACTCTCCATCAAAAAAGAGTGGCTCTGACAAAATTCTGCTATCGTAGCTTCCAGCATTTCATATGCACTTTTAAAATTTAATCCATCTACTTTTTTGAATGTAAGAAAAATAACCGGATACTGATTCATCCACTGCACACAAAGTTCCTTCTGCTTTGAAATCTCCAGCCCTTCAAAAAGTGCTCTACTGTCTTTTTCAATGTCAAAAAAGTGAGCCAGCATACTCATCCCCAGCGTCTTTCCAAAGCGGCGTGGTCTGGTGATCAACGTCACTTTAGCCGCCTTCCTCACCAACAGATCCGAAATCAACCCACTTTTATCAATATAATAATAACCGTTCTGCCTGATTTCCTCAAAATCAGACATTCCAAGCGGAAGTTTTAAATATCGCATGTAAGCCCTCCTTCCTATAAAAAATGCCCCAAACATCAGGAAAATACTTTGTAGATATACTACCATTTATCTCCACTGGGTTCAAGGCATTCACACACTTATCCGAAAATAAGAATCAATAACAAAGTTAATAACTAAAACTTCCCACACCATATCGGTGTGTTGAACCTTGAAAATTCAATATTTCAGCCAATAAAAAAGGCATAAACCTGTTCACTTTGGTATAATGGAGTTGACTAGAAACCATCTTTACAAAGGAGATTTATACCATGTCCAATATACCACAAATCGTACTTCCATGCACCGGGAAAGAAATCATAATCAAGAAATCTTCCCGTGAATTCCGTGTCTTCAGCATAAATCAGCAAAAACAATTATGTACATATTTATGCAAACATATGTCCTATAAAAATATAGGAATTCTTATATGCCTCTACACAGGACTTCGTATCGGAGAAATATGTGCCCTTCGCTGGAATAACATTAAAAAGAAGGTTATCTGCTGACTGGCTCAGATTCTTATGTAGAACCCCGAACGATGCAAAACCATTTTAAATATGTACTGACCGCTGCACAGGTAGAAACAACAAACTTTCATACTTTACGCCACACTTTTGCGACAAGGTGCGTAGAAGCCGGGTTTGATATCAAAAGTTTAAGTGAGATTCTTGGTCATTCCAATGTCAATATCACCATGAACCGCTATGTTCACCCGACAATGGAACTGAAACGTCAGAATATGCAGCGACTGTCCTGCCCTTTCCCTTCTAATTTCGTGGAATAGGATACTCTACGAAATTTAGTATTAGCATATTGTTCCCACAAAAAAAGATTCCAGAAACATTACATTTCCGGAATCTTCTTTCTTTTCCTAATATCTCTCCTACGTCTTTTCGCAACTTTATCAGTCTTATCTATCAACAATTTAATTGCACGCCGAATTTAATTTTTATTACAATCAGTTTACATAAGTTTTTTCAAGATAATGCTACATTTTTGCTATTCCTTAACCGTTACTCTTCTGAAGTTCACCTTTTTCACTTTGGAATCCTTCAATTAAGACCAAGCTCTTCCATTTGCTCCCTGCAATATTTTTCTGCCATAATAATAAATTCGTCCGCAGTTAGGATCTGCTTTTCTGATTCTTCTTTACTTGCAATATAAAAATCATCATAGTCACTTGCATGCCGAATCTCTTCTGCTTGTCCAATTTTTCGTCCCATTTTTCTTGGAAATACAGATGTTTTTACATAATCCTTGTTGAAATTCGCCACAGCATCTTTGTGTCTTTTATATGCTTTTCCATTAATAGCATATACGGCATTAATCGCATGAAAGATAGCTTAATATGCTCTGTTATTTGCTCCTCGATAGTCTTCCATTGCAAATAACGCTCTTGCAGATTTCAGATCATTTTTCGCCGTTTCCAGACGATATAGAACCAAATCCTGTCTTGTACCAATTTCCGGTTTACGCTGCTTCATATAAAACTACCCCTTCTTTATGAACATTGGAATAAAACGGATAATTTACAATCCACTTTTTAAAATGTGTTTCACTTTTTGCAATAGGCTTAATATCCAGATCATTGTCCATATTAAAATCATAGGTCATATAAGAAAGCTGTTGTGCATATGCCTTTAACTCCAGATCAGACATATCCAGTAAAATCATAATATCTACATCCGAATCCGGTCGGAAATCTCCTCTTGCATAGGATCCATATAGAATAATCTGTCGTACATGTGAGCCATAAATCTTTTTAACAGCTTCAACATATTGCTCTATTAAATCCAGCATAGTCTTTGGCATATATCATCACGTATAATCCAGTTATCCTCTTATGAGGTTAATGGATTATTCTCCTTTCTCCCA
>ERZ837590.129-NODE-129-length-78524-cov-34.907569_pt1 | contig 78524 bp, 75 predicted proteins | sample MGYA00519573_ERZ837590 | MGnify/ENA primary metagenome ERZ837590 (study PRJEB31850, sample SAMEA3708820) | human gut metagenome | biome: human gut; feature: human-associated habitat; material: faeces | place: China | collected 2014 ... | reverse complement strand
TACGAAACGAATTCATAGCCATTGCAACTATATGTCGCCAAACGAATTCGAACGAGTGTATGAAAGAACGCACACTGAGGCTGAGCTTCTGGCAGGTTAAAATGGGGAGAAATTTCTCATTTTAACTTGTACTAAATCTTGACATAGGACCAATCCGGATATTTATCTATTCTAAGCCAACCTATATGTACCTTAAATTCTTTCCAGACATCTCCAATTTGGTCTAAAAATCCCCATTTTCTTTCTTTTTCTACCTGTCGCACTAACTCAAGTAACTCTTCACGTGCCGAATCTGAAAAATCTCGTTTCACAATAATCCCTTCTATTCTTTAAATGCGTTAGCAAGCTCTTCATCTGTGTCATTTATATTATTTTTAATATTTTCTAGATAGGAAATTGAATTATCACATAACCTGCACACAGAATCATACAATTTTAAATATAATTCAGCTATCTCATCTGCCATAATTGCAGTCTTACCACTTCCTGAAATTTCTGGTTTCTTTCTATTATTATAACTCCCCCAAGATGAGCGCACTTCTCTTAATTCTAAAATTTTATTTTCTAGTTCCGCATAAGAAATTTTTATTTCACCCATTATTTTCTCCTAAAACAGAATATCATCTGCATCATCTATAGCCTCAATAAAATACTTCGTTAACTTTTTCAATTCTTCGCCAATTTGTCCCGAGCATCCTTTTAAACTTTGAGCCTTATCAATAAATTCCTGTAAAGCTTCTGCTGTTTCGCCATCCACAATTGCAATATCTTTCACTTGTTGCATTTTTTCTATATAATTTTCGAGCATTTTATCTATAATGTTTACACCCATTCTCGAATAATATGAACTCGATTGATTCTTAAAATACACATCATCTACTATCAACTGTTCTCCCGACATACATCTCCCCCTCTCAATTGACTTGCATTCACTTCATAATGACAATAAACTATTAATTCAGTTTTTTCCCATTATTATCTGGAAGATAACTTTGCTTTGGTTTTTTCGGATTATACATTACCCTTATTTCTGAACCTAGTTCTCTGTCTTTAATAGCAGAAATCGAGTCATACCCTATTGGGATTTTTCCTATCTTTTGTACTTTAGTAATTTTATAAGTTAATTGCTCTGTTACCTTATATTTAATACCTGAAACTTCATATTCTACAGTTAAAAACCATACATCTCCATTCCACTTTTTTTTAATTAAAGTTCCCATTATTTCTTGCGTACATTTTTCTTTTTTATTCCAAAACATCACTAATACCCTAAATTTTTTATAATTTCTTTCGCTTCTTTTTCATAATCCACATACGATGTAATATACAAAACTGTATTATCCTTTTTCAATACATTGCAATAATAATCCGATGCACTAACCTCATACTTTGCATTTGTGCCCTTATCTTTTTCATTAATTTCTGCACTGCTATCAGAATCATATGTATTCTTTAAATTTGTGACAGCATATTGATACACGGTATCTGCTGACTCATCATTCTTCATAAAATAATATTCAAATGAATATTTTTCTTCTTCTGTTGCCACATATATTTCTTGATAAGAATCATCTGCCGCTGAATCCGTTTGATCTACAACTGTAAGTCCCTCATCTTCCATTTTGCTTTGAAACTCTCTTGCAGTTAATACTTCACCACTTGTACTACTTCCACATGCTGTCAAACAACCTGCTACAATTGTTCCACATACCAAATTTAAAATTTTTCTCATATTTATTCCACATAAGTAACTCGTACGTCTGTGAATTTCACCTCCAAATCATTTTGCTCAAAAACTTTATCTTCTGTCAGTCCTTTTACAGGTATATCCAAATGAATCAAAATAGCTTCCTTATTTTCTACCTTTCCCATAAATTTTTCATCAAAATTTAATGTAGCCCTTGCAAACTCCACATCAGAATTCACAACCTCAATTTCAACAATGCCATGTAATTCCTTAATGCTTTTTTCCATATTATTTATAAATACCATAACTGTAGTTGCCCTTTTCGAGTAGTTATTATAAATAGCTTTTAAAACCAGTATATAAACGCTCTTCTCATCAAGTTCAACTTTCAACTGACTGATATAACTCTGAATACTCCTTAATTCTTTTTTTACATCAAAATCTCTTAATTGATTTTGATGTGCTTCAACCAGTTTCACTATAACATCTTTCATTCTCCAACCTCCTAGTTTGTCCAATTTTGAATTTTAGTTTTAACGGTATTATATGACCTCTGCAAACTTCCCAATATTCCCCAACAATTAGAGGCTTGATTTTTGTATGATAATATCTCATTATTTAATTGATCTAAATTTCTGTCTATTAGTCTAATAACTTGGTCATACGAATTTAATAAATCTTTTACTTTTGGTTTATATTTATTTTTATAATTATCCCCTACAAAATCCGTATATGAAGTTCCATAAAAAGTTTTTATTTCATTTCTATATTCCTTCATTGTTCTTTTATCTTGTAATAATCTATTATAGACTTCTTGAACTTCATTTGCTTTGTTTAAATAAATCTGCTGTTCATTTTTCTTTGCTCTAATAGAATCAACTATTTTTTGTAATGATTTCTGTAAATCTTCTAAAGTTGTATCCGCCATATTCTTTCTCCTTTACCAAGGCCATTTAACATACGGTACAGGAACTGTAATTTGAACACATGCTCCTGCTATAAATTCTCCTTTTAATTTTATAGATACTGCATTAACATTAACGTAATCTGTTTCTATTACTTTCTTACTTTCAGCATAAGCTGCAACGCCTCCACCCGCACTTGCACTTACACCTGCTGATAACTTAAATAAATCCTTTTTCTCTTCTTTCGTTGCATTTTCACCATACGCCTTGTAACCCCAAGAGCTAAAGCCTGTTTCTACACTTGCCGATGCTAATGTAGCACTTCCATCAACCCCTATTGCAAATTGCCCATCTTCTTTAAATTCAAAAGCAACCTTTCCGTCTGCACATGCAACTTTCGCATCTCCTCTTACATAAACATTATAATTTTCAGTTCCAACTATCACCGAACCATTTACTCTTACACCGCCTACTTCTACTTTGACATGACCTCCATAATATCCATCACCCCATCCTACTTTTATATCCGAACTCGCATATCCTACATCTGCATCTGCCTGAGCTTTTATTTCATTTGTTAATTGTGCATATCCATTCGTTTCTAAAACAGAGCCTTTTGCTTTTACAAATATTGAACTATCTTCACGTCCACATTCATATTCTGCACTCATCCAAGAATATCCTGCATAAGCATAAACATCTGAACATAATCCAGCAGCCCATTGGTCCTCTGATATTGATACTGAACCTGCATCATACTCGAACGGATCTTCACTTAATAGCAAAGCTAATGTCGCATTTCCTTGTTTGGAATACCAACTTTGTTGATCTAATAATCCTGATGTTTCTGGTATAAAATTTCCATCTTTGTAGCACAATCCCATCGTTTCAGTTATTAAATTTTTCAAGCTGTTTATTCTCTCTAACAGTTGCTCTGCATTTTTAACAGACTCCTCCTCAATTTCATATATGTCTTGTCTCATCTTGCTTATTGATTTTTCTACATCTACATAACGCTCGTCTATTTCTATATATTTTAAATCTGTTGTCGAAATATATTTACTTGCCAAGTTTATTACCTGACCAAGTTCATTTCCCATTTGATTATATTTTTGTCTTTTTTGATTTAAATCAGTTCCTATACTATCAAGTTGAGCTTCTTTTATTATTCCATCTGACGCTCCCTCAAATTTGTAAAACACCTCAACAATCAACTGAATAATCGCTGTCATTTCAGAGGATAATTCTAAAATCCCCTGAATCATATTAACTGTTCCTTTGGAAAAGTACTCCTTAAAAGCATCAGCAGTATTTCCTTTCATATAATTAGTAAATGAAATTTTATAAGCAATCTTATATTGAGCATATAATGCATCTTGTATTTCTTTTTGATAATTAAAAACCGCATCGTAAATTCCTACTAAAGAAGACGATTTTAATTCAAGATTTCCTTGACTTGCCATATTTATATCCCCCTTTAAGATTTCTTTTTATCTTCACCAATCTGTTCTACTGTTTTTGTTGCAATTTCGCTATCTGTATTCATCCACTTCGCTTTTATTTTCTGGATAGAATTCTTGTCCATCATTGCAAAATCTGTAAATTTTTTAACTAATTCATTCATTGCATTAACACACTCTTCATACTTATCAATGCTTTGCAATTGCAATCCATCTTTTTCCATTTTACATTCAATTCCAGAAACAGCCTCCGTTTTTGATGAAAATTCATCAATCTGCTTCTGCAAATCGTTCGGTTTCAGTATAAACTCTCCCATAACTACTTACCTCCTCATTACAATTTGTGCTTCTGATACAATTGGTTTGATTTTTTCCACAATATCTTTATAATTTTTATATTCTACGTTCTCTAATATTGATAGGTAATCAAGAATCGAAATACCATTAAGCATTAATTCACACACTAAATTATTAAATCTTATTGGATTCTTTTCTAACCATTCATTATATTTTCCTAATATCCCTTCTCTTGCTTGTAAAAATTGTTCCTCTGTACACGTTCTCTTAAAATAATTTTTAAGTTTCATCAATTCTCCTTGGTTAACAATCAACGAACTATCAAACTCATCTATATGTAAAGTTTTATCTGTATACGGTACCTTATCTGTTTCAATCACCACATACATTAGCTTATCCAATGTACTAACTCGACTTTCAAATCCAAAACTCAAAATATCTATATTGCAATTTTCCCTTGAAATTTCAAGTAAATGTGCATCTTCTTTTAAGTGAGGGTCTTTAATTCTGCCTCCTAATACAGCTGTATCTGAAAATTTGTTCAAAATTTCATTTATTTCCAACACTACTTCATCGTCTATATCGCATAATGCCCCATTTACATACAAACAGGCATTGTCCGGCACACACACTTTTGAATAACATTCATAAAATTCTTCAAATGTTATTTGTTCCAATCCTTGAACTAATTCTAATAACTTAAACTCTTTATTTAAATCAGCATATTCAAAAGCTTTATAAAAGCCACGAAATTCTCCATTTTTATAAACTTTCTTAAATCTATCTATAGATTCTTTTTTTACATTTTCAAAAATTTCTTTATCCGGTTGAATTTCAAAAATGTTTCTTAAAACAGTAATCATCGCTTCTGATATTTTTTTTGTTTGATTATCCAATATATACGTATATGTTGAAATCGTTCTATCAACATTTATTTTCAAATTTATATCTGAAATTTTCTTTATATAAGATGCCAAGATATTGGCAAATGCTAAATTACAATAAAATACTTCTTTTCCATTTATCAAAAAATATTTTGTACATACTCCTACATTTATACCTAATGTAATATACGTTTTTTGCTCATTGTATTCATATTTGTTATAAACAATATCATTATATGATTTCATACTTAATCACCCAATTCTATTTAAAATTTCCACCTGCACTTACTATCCTAAGTACAGGTGGAACACCTACATTTTAAGACCTCTTAGACTAATAAATTTTAATATTAACGTAAGAACTGGCTAGCAATCTGACTGTCTGTAGATTCGACAGCTTCAGCAGTATTATCTAATGCTGTAGCAATGTCATCGATTAAATCTTTAGCTGCAACAAATGAAGGACGAAGCTCTCCAAATTTCTGTGCATAAGCAGCAGATGCAGAACCTTCCCACTCATCCAAGAGTGCATTTAACAATGAATCCATTTTTTCAATTACTGCCTGAACATTTTCTGCCTCAGTTCTGTATTCATTTGCTCGGATTCTCATTGTTTCAGGTGTCATTCTAATTTGTCCTGATGCCATTTTTATTTCCTCCTTTGATTAAAAATTATTTTATATATAATTGCTTATGCAATCATATCTAAATCATTTGACTGCTAATGGAGTTTTTATCTTATAGCAATCATTACCTAAAATATAAAATGCGTCTCCAACTTCCACTTTCTTTCTATTCTGTCTAATAATCGATAAGGAGACATCTACCAGTTTGCAATTTTCTAAATCATCAAAGAATAAAATATTTCTAGACTCTTTTACCATCTTATAAATTTCTGGAGCTCCATATACTACTTGAGCGTTTGGTATACCGCCTAATATTACGAAAACATTCAACATTTTATATTTTCCTACAATATTTTTAAATATAGCCAGCAGCGCTTTGTCATTACTTATTGAAGTAAATAAGTCTTCGTCATTTAATACAAGTACTTTCCAGTCATCTCCAATATCATCTCCAGCAATCAATCTTTGATATTTATTTTGTAAATAGAAATCAAAATTTAGCAGTACATCTTTACATTGTTCTGCTCCAATCTCATAGGTAACATTCATTCCCTTTAAAGAAGAAAGTTTCTTTTTATAATTATCAAAAATAAATATATCTATATCTGAAATTTTAGTCTGCATTGCATGAATCATATATTTTATGAAATTAGTTTTTCCTGATTCTTCTTTACCCGATAAGGCAAGCATGTTATTTTTCAAAACTTCTATAAATACTGGAGAAACAGTATTGTAACTGATTCCCAAAATATATTTTCCATTTTGTATTTGTGCTCCAAAATTATCAAATATATATTTTTCACTTAATAGTTCTGGTATTTCAGGGATTAACTGTGCTTTCTGATTTACATATTTTGTATTCATTGATGTTACAAACTCTTGCATATTCTGAATTCTTTCAATTTCACGTTCTCCCTCAAATGCCAAGAATGTCTGACATTCAAAAATATTTTTATCTATCTCTACAAGACATCTTCCTGCTACTTCATCTGGTCGAATACGACAAGTTCCAAATATGGAAGAATATTCACTAGGCTCATTGCAGAATAAAGCAATTCTAGATGCAAAATTTGCCATATACTTATACCCAAGACCATTCGTTTGCAGATTGGTAATAATAAATGAAATACCTACAGAATTTCCTTCTCGACATAAATTCAATAGTATATCATTGTCTTGAAGATATAATTCTCTTAATGCAGTAAAATTGTCAATAAATACAACAATTAAAGGTAACTCCTTATATCCAGCCTCTTTATATGCTATAAATGAACTTACACCAACTGAAAGTAATTTTTCTCTTCTATAGCTAATCTGATCTCCAAGATATTTAAACAAATTCTTTAATTTTTCATCATCAGACGGACACACTACACCACCCACATGAGCCATCTTTTCAAAACTTTTAAGAACCATTGATGCAAAATCTACAATATATAAGTTTACTTCTTCTGGAGAATACTCTTCTGCTAAGCTTCTAATAATAGCTTCTAATAAATTAGTTTTACCATACTGTGAAGAACCGATTATCATTGCATTAGAGGTACCAATCTCAATCTTAGCAAGTTCTTGTAATTGATGGTCTGGGTCATCATAAATACCAATAGGAATACTAACATTCAAATCTTTCTTATTTTTATAACGCTGCTTATCATATACTATTGATTCTTCTAAAGCTGGCAGACAAATTTCCGGAAGTTTCTGTATTGATTTTTGCTCACAATACTTATGTACATAATCTACAATCGCTTCTAACTGAGTTCTGGAACTTATATCTTTTTTAGGTCTCTGATGATAGATAATCTTTCTATTGCCTTTAAAGTCCATCGCGTATATATCAAATGATTTCTGTCCTCCAGCATCCATCTTTTCTGGACTTCCTGAAAATCCCGATTGAAGCAATTCAAACAACTCATTATTACCCACTTGTAAATAAGCTCGACCTGGCTCTCGTATTTCCGCTGCTAGTGGAGATTTTAATACCTCATTACTATCTTCCTGCGTCTGCACTTTCAAACATAACTTAAATTTAGAGTTACTCCAAATCTGATCATTTACTTGCCCTGCTGGTTTCTGAGTTGCCAAAATCAGATGAACACCTAAACTACGTCCAATTCGCGCAGCACTTATAAGTTCTTTCATAAACTCAGGTTGTTCTGCTTTTAATTCTGCAAACTCATCTACAATTATTACTAAATGTGGTAATGCTACTTTTACTTTTCCTTCTTTATAAGCCTTAATATATTTATCAATATGATTTACTTCCGCTTCGGCAAACAAGGCCTGTCTCTTTAACAATTCTGCTTTAATAGATTTTAAAGAACGGTCAATTGCCTTACCATCAATATTAGTAATTGCACCAATCAAATGTGGTAAATTTTTAAATTGATTTACCATTCCTCCACCTTTAAAGTCAATGATTACAAAACCAATTTCATACGGGTGAAATAAAGTAGCTGCTCCTAAAATATAAGTTTGTAAAATTTCACTTTTACCAGAACCTGTTGTTCCTGCCACAAGACCATGCGGTCCATGAAACTTCTCATGTAAATCCAAATAAATAATGTCATCTTTTACATTAACTCCTAATGGTACTGCCATTGAATCATATATTTTTGATTTAGCCCAACGCGAAGTTAAATTCAAATCACTTACACTATAAATTCCAAGCAGTTCAAAAAGTGAAATACTTTTTCTCAAAGCACCTTCAAGACTTATTTCTTCACAAAATACTGGTGCTAATATCTCTATAGATTTTTTTAATCTCTCATCAGATACACTTGTAAATATAAACTCTTTTGCATCCGCTCTATTTTCGCTTTCAAATATCATAGCCTGATTATCATTTGAAAGTTTTATTATTTTATCGCAATGTAATGGAAGTAACTCCATTTTCTCTTCAAAAAAGATAAATACTGTATTTAGCTCTGATGCATTTTCAATAAACTTCGATATTGGATGACTTTTTATTCCATTTTCATTCATAACAAACACAATATTATATCCTATCTGTGTTTTCATATTGCTTCGAGCATTTAATTCTTTATAAAGATTCTCAAATATATTATTTTTACTTTCTGCATCACATACTACATTTCTTCTTTTTAATCCCTGAATATGTGGTAATAATCTTAACCAGTCATATTTATTCCAGTTCTCATCCAATAACGTGTATATTGTAATATCACCATGATATTGTCTGCTGATAATGTCTATCAATATAATTTTAAACATTTCATATAATTTTTCTTTTTTGCCCACAACACCAACTGCATTTGCTTCTTTCAATTTTGCAACAACCGGTGCATTATCAAGATATTTATATTCTTCCGCCAACTCTCCTGGCATTTGACATAAACTATCTCCAACTTCCAGTTTTTCTTGTGGCTTATAATCAATTTCTCTCTTTGATAATATTGTTCCTAATCCCAAATATACATCTAAAAAATCTTCGTCTTCGGGAGTTCTATCAAATAAACATGGCTCAAACTTTTCTATATGTTCTAAATCTTGTTCCGTACTATAATACTGTTCTTTCAGACACTGAACTTCTTCTTGTCTTGCTTCTTCTATCTGACCTTTTTTATTTTCGATATATTCGTTATATACTTTTAAACGTTCTGCACATTCCGTTTTATATTTTTTCTTTTTATCTAAAATACTTATAACAGAAGTAACAACTCCAAGTCCCATAGAGCAAATACTAAACAATACAAACGAACCTCCTGTATTATTTAATACTCCTCTTAACACGACTACCAGCGCAAACATTGCAATTGAAGGAAGCAATGAAGTTACAATATTCAATTCTGGTTTTTTAGGTACTGCTGCTGGATCTAATATTTTTATAGGACTCTCTTCACATTTTGATTTTATTCTTGTATTCCTAATAAACACCGGATACTTTTCACTAATATCCACCTGTTCTACCAAATCGCCAATTCCATTCAAACGAATATTGGTCTTACTAAAATACAACTGTTTTTCTTTATAAAATGCAGAGAAATCCGCTACTGAAATAAAATCATAATCATTTAAAAACGCTCTGCCTTCTATTCGTTTTCCATTTACATAAGTTCCATATAACGCTGATTTTTCTATTAAACACACACCACTGGCTGTCTGCTTTATCGCAACTGATGTATTCTTACTATATTCTGTTGATAATTCGATATTCGCTGAGTATGTATCTCCAATTATTAATTCCGGTATTCGGCTTAAATCAATTTTTAAACTATAATTCGTTCCATCTGAACCAAAATCAATTAAAAATCGAAGTTCAAACGCAGCCTCACCAGAACCTGAATAACAAATATTTAAAACATCTCCATGTTTTAATTCTGTAAATAATAATTTTCTAATATCCCCTCTGCTGATGTAGAGATTATCGTTACAAAGAATATTCCATTCCTCTTTTTTCTCAAATCCTATTTCAATTTCTTCAAAGAAAAAATCTGGATTTAAACGAAATTCACAATTTGATGTTGTTCCCAATTTTACTCGTTCTAAATCTGCTGGAATTTCAAATTCTTTGTAAAATGCCTGATTACTCACAATTACTTTATATTGATAATCCATAAATTAGCTCCTTTTAAAAATTATTTTTGTGCCGTTTCTTATGCCATATTCCGATAACTCTTTATTGCCATGAAGAAAAGCGATTGGATTCTCTGCCACTAAATAACAATTAAAAATATTTTCAATATCCATTTCCAAATTAAAAGCTTTGTTCAATGCTATAATCAAGTCATTTGCTGTTATATTAATTGGAATCTCTAATTCTGTTTTTCTGTTGTCATTTTTATTGATAAATTCAACAATTGCCTTTTCATTCATATTCCTTCTTTTCTCTCCTATCTGCTATATAAACAAATATGCTGCTTTCTGAAATCCTGTATAATTAACAAAATCTGAACTTTTTAATTTATCATAATCTTCTATATGCCCGATATATTCATTAATCGAAAATCTCAACGGAACTTCCGACATCGACAGAGTATTCTCTTTGTTTTCTTCAAAATTATTACAGATATAAAAGTATTTCTCAGAATTAATTCCATTTATGTTTTCAGCCAATACATTCGTTGCCATAACGGACATCTTATTCTGATTTGTAACAAAAATAACTTTATCTGCCATACTTAATAATTTTGCTTTCTTATTATCAAAAACACTATCTGTATCAATAACAACAAAATCAAAGTCTCCTGATTTTTTTGCTGCTGCAGCCAACGTTGAATAAATATCTACTGACATTCCCAGTGACATTAATGCCGCTTTAAAAGGAGGCAGATAGCTGAATATTTCTGTTCGAATTAAATATTTTACTTCTTTGTAGGCTTCTTCTTTTTCTCTTACAAATTTTGCATAAACCTCTGTACTTGCTATCGGCGTCTGATTTTTCAATAAATATTGAAATGTTTGTAATTGTTCCGAATTAATATAAAGTACTTTTTTATAATTCTTCGCCAGACTTGCACTTAGTCCCATCGCAACTGTTGTTTTTCCAACTCCCCCTGACGCAGAAGTTACAACAATAATCTGGGGTTCTTGCTTTTCATCACTTTCCACATTTAAAACAGAAGCACTTTTTCCTAATATCTCATTAAATATCTCTTTAATACTCGAATATTTAAATATCTTATTAACATTTAATTCTTCCGTTCCATCGTTTTCATCCTGCTCTACCATCAAAAACACTTTGCTGATATTATGTCTTTGAAGACTGCTTTCATATAAATCTTCTGACACAACCAATATTTCTGCTTTTTGTGGTACGGAAAACAGTTCGTCAAAATATTCTCGTTCTGTAATAATCTCTAAATCTATTTTTTCAAAAAATTCTTCTATAAATTTCAACTGCAGGGACTGTATATAATTCACGTCCGTATCTGCTATGATAATTCTTGGTCTGGACATTTATACTTTCCCCCTATCACGAAATTACTACTTCAAAGTCACTGTTTGCCAGACGGACAATATCACCATTCTTGATATAACAAGGTAATCCTGCCGGCTGTCTTACTCGATTTACATAAGTTCCATTTGCACTTTCAAGGTCTGTAATCATATACTTTCCGTCATTCTTCGTAATCTTGCAATGTACACGGCTAATCATCTTATTGAACGATACAACACCATCCACTACTCTCGCATTTTTTCCAATTACAAAAGTATCTTTTGTCACTTTAATCTCAACATTTACAGGTGAATTTATTGTTACGAGTTTTAAGTTTCCTTTTACTTCTTCATCTGTATTTTCGCTGACTTGTTTTTTTGGTATTTTTATTCCTTTCATGCTGTCATACAGTTCTTTCATTGACAACATTCCATTCGCCAAATCTTCTTTAAACTCATTTGTTTTTAAGGATGATAAATTTGGAATTTCGTTTAAAACCTTAACCAGATTCATTCTTAACTCATTTTCAGCCGTTGCATCATCTGGATAAAATCCCTTACTGATAGGAAGATATACCAGCGTTGCTTTATATGTACTTGGATTGATAAAAATCCGTTCAAACGATAAGTCTATATTCTGGCACGATAAAAAACCATTTTGTTTTACCAATAAAATCTCTGAAATGATGCTCATCACAATTTTTATAAAACTGTCTGCATCAACACTATGAAGTATGGATTTCAATGATTTTGCACCGTTTGTCAAATAATAAAACTGTGTCTTTCCATTAAATAATAATTTCATGCATTTAACAAAATGCCCTTCCTCCTGACTTTGAAGGACCTTATAATCCGTCGATAAAAATAATGCATTATTATTCAAAATATAAGCGAAATTATTTCCACATTCCATTTCCGAAATGCATCCTTCTTCAAGTAGCCTGTTCACTTTTCTGTCCCTCCTCCGGTTATCGCTGTTTATTACATATAATTTCACATACCATTTATATAACCTTATATCTGATAAACAGCTGGTTTCCTGTGCGGAAAATCCGCACAGAAAACACTTCCAGCTATTTTATCTTTTTACTCTTCATTTCCAGCAGCATTTTTTCTTCTCTTTCTGAAAAATACAAATCCTGCTGTACCTCCAATAACTACCACTACTCCGATAATAGTTCCAAATAAGAGACGTTTATTTGCTATGAAACGAACAAAGAAATTCGTAGAAATTGTGACTACTTTATTAAATGCATAAGCACTCTTAAAACTCTTAGAGTTTGTATCTGTCACATTTCCCGCCAAATCTTCTACAACGAGTCTTACTTTCTGAGCTTCATTTTTCTCAGATACTGTAAACTTGCCATTGTAGTTATTCGCATCTTTACTAAAATCTGTAATATTATCTACCTCTTTGTCATTGACATATACTTTTACAGATTTTAATCCGATTGTGTCATAAACTGTATATTTTGCATTGACACTCTGAGCATTGATAATGCTTTCTTCAAATCCGGTAATACTGTCGATTTCCGGTGCTGTACTATCTACTCTGAATAAGATACTCTTATCTTTGTAGTTCGTTATTTCAGGCGCATTACCAGTTTCATCTTTTGAGGAAACGGAAACTTTATAAACACCATCTTCTGCAAAGTTATCTCTGTGAATAGTATATTTGTACTGATACCAGCCACTGTCTCCTACTGCAACTTTATCATTGACTTCCGGAGTTACTTCATAATCAACATCTGATAATGGTTTTCCATCTCTTAACACTTCAATATCCAAAGAGTTGTCCACTAACTTATCTGCATTGTATTCTGTGATAACCAAATCACTTTCCACCTGCTGTACATAAGCTCCACCATCTTGAATCAATGAACTTAAATAACCATTATACTTATACACAGAACCAAAACGGTTAACTGTAAACGTTGCAGAAGTTTCTGCCAAATGACCCGCTTTATCTTTCATTGAAACAGTCATTTTATAAATTCCATCAATGTCCTGTTCCTTCGGGAATTTATCAAAACTTCCACTTCCACCTTTTTCATCCGTGAGCACTTCACTTCCGATAAATGTCTCAGCCACATCCGTATCTTTTTCATCATATCGAGTTCTGGTTAATTTAATTTCATAACTTTCATAGTTGATGTCCTCAAAGCTGACTGCCGGCACTACTTCATCTTTAAATGCTTTTCCATCTGCTTCTTCTCCATTTACAGTAATAACTGGTTTTTCAATCTTCGTATCTACCGTCATCTGTTCCGATGTATAAGTAGCCATTTTATTACTGGATTTATCTGTGTAATCAATCGTTACAAAATAATCTCCATCGTCGCTCAATTCAAATGTTCCAACATGGATATCTGCACTGTTGTTACTCCAGCTTGGAATTACCGGATAGGTACTTCCGTCTTTTGTTACTGTAACCTGAACATCATCACTGTAAAAGTTTGCTTCATCGACTGTTACTGTCGCAGTTACGGCTTTATCGTAATAAGAAATTCCACCTGATACCTGTACCGGAGAATTATAAGTTACATTTGCTGTTGGTGCGATATTGTCGACTACTATCTCTTTTGTATCATTTAATTTTGCTGATTCATTTCCAGCTCTATCCACTGTTGTAAATCCAACAAAACCATTAAACTGATTTCCACTTCCCAATGTTCCTTTCGGAATATTAAACTGGGTAGTTGCGGAGTCACGACCATTTGAATAAGTAACTCCGGATTCATCGATTGCCTGATTAATTAATTCTGCATTTACTGAGCTGACTCCAGATGCCAATGTACAATCATATTTAAATTCATGTACACTTGAAATATCATCATTTGCGGTAATTGTTACCGTGGTCGGTGCATTATAGAATCCAAATGAAACCGCCTGCAAAATAGTCTCCAGTACACTGTTACTATAGGAAATATTCAGACTGGATGGAGCAGTTTTATCTACTGTAAAGTAATCTTCCGCATAATCTGCGGCTTCATTTGTTGCTAAATCGGTATACGCTACATCAAACGTATAATTGGCATCACCTGGATACGTAATTGTCATTGTGTGCGTATCTCCATTATCGCTCCATTCTGATTTACTGTTTAAACTGTCTGCATTTAATTCTCTTCCAGTTACATCTCTTGCAATGATTGTAAATGCAACTTCACTTGCCTCAAAGTTATGTTCCGTAACTGTAACAGTTGCTGTCTGCGTATCTTTAAAGTACTGTCTGGTATGATTTTCAGAATCACCTAACGTATTCGTTGCATTTGTATTTGAATAAACTACATCAATTACAGGATTTATCGTATCCATCGTAAGAGTATTGGATGTATAGGTTGCCATCTTGTTATTACTGCGGTCTGTATAATTTACCCTGAAAATATAATCTGCATCCTGAGAATGGTCAGATGCCGCCTCAATTGTATAAGTTGCAACATGTACATCTGTTGATAAATCATTCCATGCTACATTGATTGGATTAAATGCACCACCATTTTTTGACATCTCAATCACGACATCTTCTTTATAGAAGTTCGCTTCTGTAACAGTAAAAGTCGCTGTCATATTTTTGTTATAATACATTGTATTTCCTACTGTACGAGAAGACTCTGTATATTCTGCTGTCATTGTTGGTGCAATTGTATCAACTACTAAGATATGTTTTGTATCTGTAATCTTGTTACTTACATTGCTATATTTATCTGTTGCCGTAAATGCAATTCTTCCACGTAACTGTTCTGCACTTCTGTTTGGCAGGGTAATAGAAGCTGTAAACTTAGACTTATCGGAACTATCCTGCTTAGCTGTTACCTTTGTGTCTGCATAAGAGCTTACATTTATTCCACTTGCTCCCTCTTCTTTCATATAAGACCATGTAAAGTAATCTACACCAGAAGTAATATCTTTCGCTTCAAAATCAACCTTCACATCCGGATTATAATATCCAAATGTAATCGCAGAAATCACTCTTTCTAACAAAGGAGTAGAGTAACTTACTTTCATGGAACTTGTGGATGGAGCGGTATGGTCTACAATAAATTCTCCACTCTTTTCTTCTTTTGCCGGATTCAATGCAAGGTCTTTGTAATTAATCGTTACATTATAAATACCATCTACTAAAGCCTTATTCTTTGAATCGGTAGAAGAAAGAGTTGCTACATATTCATCATTTGCTTTCTTTTCCCAGTCAGCAGTTCTTAAGATTTCCTGAAGGTCTTTTGCGTCTTCTATCTTTTCATCTTTGATGTTCTTAACATCTGTTGCAACTTCAATATCACTGGCACGGAAGTTGTGTTCTTTAATTGTTACGGTTGCACTCTGGCTGTTGTCAGCAGAAGCTGATTTATTATTTCCGTTGCTGTAGTCAAATGAAACTTCTGGAGGGGTGGTGTCGATGGTTATTTCTTCTGACTTATAAACACTTATTGCATTTTCTTCAGCATAATGCCCCTTTGTATGCGCCATACGTTCCTTATATTCCATCGTAACTACATAGTCACCTTCATCTTTAAGGTCAACGACTGCAATATATTCATCTTTATCTTTTACTTTGTTCCATTCTACCATCGGAGTTACATCTTCATTATTCTTATCTGACCTTACTGCCTTTATTACAACATCCTCAGCAAAAAAGTTTGCCTCTTTAATGTCAAATATAAATCTGACAGCACCTGCATAATAATAATGATTTACTCCTTCTTCTTCTACAATATTTGGTTGAGGTGTATTTTCTGTTGGATTTAATAATTCACGAGATATTTTTTCTGTTGGACTTATGGTATCAACAACAATAATATTACCTGTATCTGTATATTCAGCACTTGACAATCCTGCATTATCTACTGCTTTAACAATTAAATTTCCTCTAAGCTGTTCTAACTTTTCTTGTCCTAGTTTTTCTGCTTCTTCTTTTGGTAATTTTAAATCTATTGTTCCTTGGTAATATGTCTCTCCAGTCTCTTCATTTTCAATAGTCTTAACGTTAACTGTTCCCTTAGCATTTTCTAAATTTGACTCACTTACTCCATCTTCTCTTTTATAATACCAATCAAACCTTTTCACTCCTGAAGTATCATCTTGTGCTGTGAATGTTGCCTTTACTTCAACTGTATCATCATAAAATCTCCATTTTTTTTCATTTTCATCATGAGACTTACGTGGTTTTGAATATTCTATTTCAACGTTATGTGGTGCTTGGCTATCTAACCATTTAACTTTAGTTTTAATTGGTGCTGTTATTCCACCATCTTTTTTTCTTAAATAAATTTTTCTATCTCGTTTACCTTGGTCTGAAAAAGTTACACAATCGTTAAAAACTATCTCTTTCTCATCATCTTTTACTTCTGCAACTTGATAATAATCTTCTGCTGGCTTAATGGTTACATTGGTATTAAACCATTTTTTTTCTTTACCATCTTTATCAATTTCAATTTCTCCATTATAATCTTCTAATTGCTTCCCATCTTTAACTTTATCCCACATGGTATATCCCATATTTTGTGGTGATTCAGCAAACTTCACCTCTACTTTATAATTCGCCTCATCTGAATCATATATTGTTGCATCTTTAACTTTTTTATTATCTATCATCAGACCTTTTGTTACTTCTGCTTTTTTAGCGGTAATTTCAAGAAAAATTGAGCCCTTATTTTCTAACTGATTGCACAATTTTTTATAATTCTCATTATCCACTGTTAATTTACCGCTATCTGAATCAAAACTAATTCCTAAAGCCGTAAGTTCACTATCTGTAGCTGAAACTGAATATGAAATTTTGCCTATATCGCCATCGCCTTCAAATTTTGCTTTAGCACTTCTATCAGATATTATTTCATCGGTTCCTACTACATAGCACCTCTCACTTGTATCAAGATTAATTAAATCTCCACTATTAGCTACATGCCTTACAATGGTCACATAGCAATTTATAGATTTCGCTTTATAATTCTTAGATTCTTGTAAAGTTGCAGTAACTTTAACATTACCAACTTTTCTTGCAATTAATTCTCCCCTATCTTCACTAATAGTTACTATATTTTTAATATCTTCTGTATCATTTTCTGAAGCATTTGTAGCAGAATATTTTATACTCATATCTTCTTCATATATTTTATTTGATACAACACTTTTAAAATCAAATCTACCACTTTCATCATTTAAAGATAATTCTTTGTATGGTTGTTTATCATCACCTATTTCGCCTAATTTCTTCTCAAAATAAAAATCTTCATCTTTAATTTCTGCCTTTTCAATCGTTATTTTTTGTGGTGAAAACTCGATAATCTTCGTTATATTATAATTATTTCCCCTTTTTACTCGAATACCTACAATATAGCTGCCTGCATCTTTAACTTTTGGAATCTCTCCTGACCATCCTTCTTCACTATTTATATCCTCCGCTCCATCTTCACTTAATTTATACTCAATAACGTCTCCATCTTTTGTTCCATCTATCTTTTCTACTGAAGGATGTTCGTCTCCATCATATACTCCAGAATAAAGTTCTGCCTTTAGACCTTCTATGTCAACAGGAGTAATGACTGCTTCATAAGTTTTTTCATAATCTTCATAATTATTTCTCTTAACTTTAACGGTTATCTCATACTTCCCTACCGCACCAATCTCAGGAGATGTTGAGTATTCTTGTCCATCCATCTGATAAGTAACACTATCACCTTCTCTTAGTCCGCTTACTTCAACCGCTTTACTTTTGACCATTTCACCGTTTTCTTCCTTATAACCTCTATTCAACGGTGTTACTTTTATATTCTCTTCTGATAATGTACCTTCTTTAATCTGTGCCGTAACTTCCTGCTCACAATCCAGATACCCATTTCTTTTAACCGTAACCTTTACCGGATAGCTCCCTGCATCACTGATAATCGGTACTTTCTCTCCACACTCTTCGTTATTTATACAATAGGTTACTGTATCGCCTTCTTGAATTCCTGTTACCTGAACTGCCTCATACTCCACTGCATTACCAGATTCATCTTCTGAATAAACTGCATTTACAGGTGTTACAGTAATTCCCTCAATCATTTTGCTTTTTAAGGTAATGTCATAGTTTTCATCACTTGCGTTTATCGCATAATCTTTGATACTTTCATCTGTTTCATATCCATCTTTTGAGATACTTGCACAGATTGTTAAATCATTTTCCACATAATCGCCGGATGCCAATACAGCAGCTACTCCATTGTCATCTGTTAATACTGTGTTCTTTTGATATTCTTCTCCATTTATCACAGAATTAATTTTATAATCTACCGTTGCTCCAGACAAAGCTTGTCCGGCTTTATCTTTTACTGTGATAGTAACAGTTTCTGGATACTCTGGTGTTGCTGCCAAAACGTTCCATGTTGACATTGGCACTAAACTAAGTACCATCAAAATGGACAGAACTGCTGCCAGAACTCTGCTCCCTATCTTATGATTTTCCTTCCCTTTCATTTCTTTTTCTTCCTTTCGCATTTCATTTTTCTATAAATATTTCCATTAAACATACAATGTGTATGAATCGTAAAAACTAAAACAGCTAATCCGATATAAGGAAGCACTCCATTCGTTTTTTTCAAAAGATTGATAATCAGCAACACTGCCAAATCAACTAACAAAATAATGTCTATTATTCTTGCTTCTTTATTGGAACATACTGCAAGAAATTCAAAAGCATGTGTTTCTTCATGTTCTTTTAAAAACTTTTTAGAAACTGTTCTTTTGTAGCTTTTATAAGTTAATATTAAAAAATAATATCCACTTATAAGTGCTCCCCAGAATAGGAGTCCAATTAAAAATAAAATGATTCTTTGTACTTTTCCTTCTGTATAATTTGCAATCGGCATAAGTACAAAGGTAAATGATAAGATTCCTATAAGAATCATTGATAACCAGAAACAATCTTTTACTTCTGATAATTTCTGTTTCATCGAACCACCTCTTCTGAATCGGTAAGTATCACTTCTTCAAGAACCTGAATTGGTATTCCCCCACTTCTTGGTTCTTGATGGCTTTCGTAGTCATTAAGTGGAACTGTCTCATTTTCATCAAATCCTGATTCAAAAACATCCTCACCATTGAGAGCAGTTGTTTCATCATTTCTTATACTTTCTATTTTATTTTCATCTAATAATCCTGTTTCTGGTCTTTCTTCCTCTTCTTTTTTTGGTTTTTGAACCATCTTTGATGTCTCTCTTATCGAATCTGTCAGTTTTCCTCTTTTTTCATTTACTTTACTCGGTTTATAAGACTTATTTCCGGTCTTTTCATTATTCTGACGCATCTGCTCAATGGATTTTCTGGCTGTTTTTCCAGACAAATCTCCAATGATAGACGGTATTTTAAAATAAATAAACAGTATAATTGTTGCTACCAGACAGATTCCTGCCAGGACAAACGCTATAATTGATATCATTGATAATGTCTCAGCCATTACTCTGTCTCCTCTTCTCCATTAGATTCTTGAAGTTCTTGTCTTTCTTCTGCATTTGTATAAGCGCGCTCAATCGCTTCTTTATAATCTTTGTAATTATCTATAATTTCATTTTTAAGTTCTTGTGATTGCTCTTTCTGTACCGATAATTTTTCTGCTTTTTTATAAACGTTATCCAGCAACTGAGTAATTAAATCCTTATCTACATTTACCTGAACCATACTGCTTCTCTGGTCATAAAGTAACATAAATGTTCCATTATATAATGTTAACTGGTCATATGCTCCGGCATTTTCAACTTCATCTAAAGTTTTCTCAATCGTTGATAACAGTTCTTCATAGTTATCTTTTGAGGCTTCTTCAACCGTCGCCGAACTTAAAATATATTTCTTGTAAAAATAACAAATCCTATAATAACAATCCGAAATATTTTTATATTCAAAATCTTTAGAAATCTGCTTATTATCATGATTTACTGCAAAAAATGAATACGCTTTTTGCACACGATTAGAAAAGCTGTAACTACCATCATCATTTGTATAATAGTTAAAATACATCATTCCAATTTTATAATTAAGGTCAGCATATTCCACACTCGTCTTATCAAATCCATCTTTATGCGCATTATATAATGCTAAAAATTCATCATTTTGTTCTTTTCCAAACTTTCCTTCATCTTCATACGCTTGCAACATACTCTCATATGCCTCAAAGCGATTTGGATAAATACTAATCGCCTGTTTATAACTACTAATTTTTTCTTCTATAGAGGTCGCCTCTGATGGCGACACTAAAACATCATAATTATTATTATTTACTTTAGCAGCTGCAACTCTACATCCAATCCCCGCTATTGCTAATACAACGGTAAGTACTGCTGTCGTAATAAAAGCATTTAATTTTCTTTTTTGTCTTCTTTTATAATCTTTTGTAATTAATTCCGGATGACTTAAATCGTATAGAAGGTCTTCACAACTCTGATAACGTTTTTCTGGTGCGGGCTGCACACATTTATCAATAATAATTTCTATACCTTCTGATAACTCTGGGTTCCACATCCTTACAGGTGCATAGGCATCTCCTGAACGTGGGTCTACTCCCGTAAGTAAATGATGCATTGTCATTCCCAAAGCAAAAATATCAGACCTTGCATCTGTTTGCCCACTATACTGTTCTGGCGGTGCATATCCTTTTGTACCTAATACAGTTGTATCTACAAGACTTTGCTCTTTATATTCCCTGGCAATACCAAAATCAATTATTTTAATATTTCCCTCTGGTTTTAGCATTACATTTGCCGGTTTCATATCTCTGTAAATAATCGGTGGTTTCTGGGAGTGTAAATAGGTTAATGCATCACATAATTGTTTTGCCCATCCGATTACTAATTCTTCTGGTTGCGCTCCATAACTTTCTAAGACCTTATCCAGCGACTCACCTTCTATGTAATCCATTACAACGTAAATTGTAATACCATTATCAATAATATCTACAATTCTTGGTAATGCAGGATGATCCAAACGTTTCATCAAATTTGCCTCTGCAAGCAAACTGTTCACTATAATTTCATCGTTTTTTCCACTACCTTTTTTCTTGATTTCTTTTACTGCCCACTGCTTATTTAAATGGGTATCCATTGCAAGATATACAACTGACATTCCACCATGACCAATTTCTGTCAGTATCTGATATTTTCCATCAATTATCGAACCAATCTCTGCCATCCGTACTCACCACTCTCAGCTGACTTTTACTAGTACCACTGAGATATTATCCTTTTCGTTTCTCTTTTTTACCTGTTCAATTAAATATTTCACATTACTATGCATTGCTTTTTTATTTATCAGATTTATCGGATTAAGGGATTCATATATTTCTGATTCTGAAATTTCATGTCTAAATCCATCTGAGCAAAGCATATATGCACCGCTTTGAACTTCACCTGTCAAAATTTCAGGTTCAATTTGTTCTGATGCTCCAACACACTGTAACAACATGTTTCTTCTTTTATCTTGCTTTGCCTGCTCTATTGTAAGATTTCCTCTTTTGATTTCTCTTGCCACAAACGTATGGTCTGTCGTTAATTGCTTTAATTTAGAATCAAGCTGATATAATCTTGTATCTCCAACATGTACTGCTAAATACTGGTCATCGACAAATAGAATTCCTGTAAAAGTTGTCCCTAATCTAATTCCATCCTGTTGTCCAAATTCTGCGATTTTCACATTCAAATCTTTTAATAATAAAGCCCACTTATCTCCAATTATCCTCATATCCAGATTTTTGAGTTCAAATGGTAATTCAGAATCAAACCATTCCGAAAATGCTTTCACTACAGTTGCACTTGCAACTTCTCCTTTTTTTAAACCACCCATTCCATCACAGATAACTGCAAGAAGAATTTCACCTTTTTCATATTGTCCATGTTTTATCAATATACTGTCTTGGTTTGTCTGCTTCTTAATTCCAATATCTGTATCTGCCGTAGCCATATAATGCATATTAATCTCCCATCCCACTTTTATTTAGTAATAAAAAATAAATTCTTCGTTTGCCAATTTCAAACAATCCCCATTAGAAACTTCAATTTCCTGCTGAGCTGGTACTTGTTGATTATTAACATACGTCTTATTTTTAGAGTTTAAATCCATGACATAACATTTTTGTTCTCTTGTAATAATATCTGCATGACTTCGACTTATAGCACTATTATTAGACACAAAATAGTCTACATAACTTTTCTCTTTTCCAATTCTAAAAACCGGTTTGTTAATACTTATGTTTTCTTCTGTCAACACTCTGTATAATATTGGAAAATGTGTCTGAGAATCTTCCTGCAGAATATCTGTTCCTTCTTCATTCTCATCTTCCAACAATCCCGTTTCTTCATTTTCATCTAATAGTTCTGTTTTTCCATATTCATCTTCTTCATCATAGTGCTCATAATAATCCTTTTGCTTATCTGTCATAAAATCACTTTGTCTTCCTGTATATTCTTTTAATGTATTAATTACACTTCTATCTTCTCTGTAAATAAAACTCTCAATTTGTTCTGGTTCAAAATCATTTAAACCATTAAAAAAATATACAAATCTGGAAATATAATCAGAATTTTGTTCTGGTACAGGAGTCGCTACATAAATTACTTCATTAAAGAAACCTAACAAATCAACATCATCTTTCATAACTTCCAATGGCATATAAATATACTGTAATTCTCGAGTTGTTTCATTTATGTAAATCTGATTTATATTCCAAACAACTTTATTTAAAGACATCGAATTCACTTGAATTTTTTGCGTCATCAAAATCATTTGTTCCAAAATAAACAACAGATTATATTTTGTTATAGGCTTTTTCAAATACTCAAAAAGACTAATTGCTGTCAGTCCTGTATACTGAATGGATGTTCTTCCAAATCTTCTGACAAGCTTTGCTTTTAATAATCCCCTAATATGTCTTTGAGAAAAAAAATCTAATTCTCTTTCATTTATTTTTTCGCCCGACGAAAGTTTAGCCTTTACCATTAACTGACCATTTTTAATCTTACTTTTATATTTCGCCATTTTAATGCTTCCTTCCAAAAAATAACGATTTTTATTTCATCATTACATAATGTAACTATATTAAATTTTTTCTATTATTTATAATTTTACCTTTTTGGGGTATATTTCCACAATATGTGTCAGATTTTGTGGTCAGACTTTTTTTCTATTAGACTCAAATTTTGAAATATTTTATGGAATTTATAGAATTTAAATAGATTACCTAAGATATTTTCTTTTTGATTTGATTTAAAATTAATTTTTACTTAAATAGTTCTAAGAATTGTGCATTTATAATACCAACTCTTATTCACACTGTCAAGGTTGGTATTATAAAATCTCTATGAATTATTATAAAAAATTCTGACCGTAACCTCCCCTTCTTTACTTTCCAATTAGCTTTTTACACATTTCCCAAAAACTAATCTTCTTTCCTTCTCTTTCTTTGTTCTGTTCCTCTATTGCCTCTACAGTCAAGTGGATATTCGCAATCCGCTTCGCTACTTGCTCATAACCAAATAGCTGCTACGCAGCTTATCAGAAGGGGCTTGCCCCCTCCTGATACAAGCAAGTCCCCACCCCTGCTTATTACTTTTCGCAATTGAAGCAGGGGACTTACTTGATTTGGTTAAATTGTTTTGAGAATGCCTCAATATTTCTGCAGTGTTCTCCCGACGGTTTAATCGCAAATACAATCCTTTTAAAGTATTTTCTATAATTCAACTCATAAATCACCTTATAAAATGCCTGTGCAACAATTTCAGGAGGATTTCTAAATGCCCCACATCCAAATGCTCCTAAGATAATTATTTGTACTTGGTTTAACACTGCTGCATCTAAAATATTCTTTATTCTTTTAACTAATACTTGTTTCAGCTCCTCTTCATCAATCGTAATATTTCCTCCAAGATATGGAGCTGCACAGGTAATTACATCTACCTGAAACCATTCATTTTCCGGCATCAAAACAGGAACCTGACTATCATCCTTAAAAACCGTAATTCCCGGGCTGTAAATCATTCGGTCAGTAAACCAGGCTCCACTTCTTTTTACATGATAGAAATAATAGTCTTCAAAAACTTTTTTATCCTTCAAACATTCATATAAATTACTACTTCTGCATAAACACTCCTCCTGCGCCATCGCACCATTTTGCACTCCCCCTCCTGGATGTTTAGGATTTGCAAAATTCAAAACAGCTACCTTTCCATCTTTCAAATAGTTCTTAGCAGAATGAAATGTTGTATTTACCTCCACTTCAACCTCTGCACTCTCTAAAGCATCTTTATATTCAATTTCAACGTTCGAAGCAATATCTTCTTTTAACACTCTGGTATTTTGAATCGCCTCTCTAGTTTCATCAAAAAGCTCATTCTCTGATATTTTTAATGTATCTTGAAAGCAGGATATTAATTCACTATAATCCATATTTATTTTCTCCTTATTATCGAAGAACCTGCGGATGCCACTCCACAGGTTCTTACCTTTTCTTTTATTCTTCTACTTCTTCAGTTTCTTCAATGATTTCTTCTGAATCTACATCTGTATCTTCGTTTTCCGGTGTTTCTATTTCATCTACGTTTTCTTCCGGTGTTTCCGCCTCCTGCACCTCTGGTTCAGTTTCCTGTTCTTCGGTGTTCTCCTCAACTGTTGTATTCTCTTCCTGTTCTGATACCTGTGCGCCATCTGTATTGGTCTTCAGATTCTCACTCTCTTCAGCATTTAGAACTACTCCTGTGGAAGAATCATCTAAAGATGCTTGTACAGAAATGTCTTTCAAATTCTCTGGAAACATAAACTCACCCTGCGGCCAGTTCATTACATACCATTGTGTTATTATTCCATAAGAATTTGTCTCAACTTCAATCATATATGACCTGCTACCTATCTCCTTAATAAATAAATAAGGACTACCTTCATTATTTTTATAATTTTCTTTTGCTTGTTTCCAATTTTTTGGTTTCAGCACTCTTTTGATGTCCGATAAAGAATTTCCTGGAACAATTCCATAAATCGTCACATACTGATTTCCTTCATTTGTAATTCCATACGTGTGTCCAGACTCTACATAATAATATGTTATCTTACCTTTTGCATATGTCTTTCCATAACCAGAACTCTGCCGTTTCAATCCCAGAATATTGATTAATTGCATATCTTTTTTGTTCGTTAAATAATCCCCTACATCTATTTTCTTCGTTTTATCCCATCTTCCATTTCCATCTACATAATAGCCATCAACCCAGGTATTTGTTCTCAGCACACCTTCATTGGATTCCCCACTCTTTCCAAAGTAGTACCAGTATCCTCCAATCTGTTGCCATCCGGTCTTCATTGCTCCATCATTCGGTCCACCTAAGTAATATTTCTTTTTATAGATGGTCTGCCAACCACTCTTCATATCTCCATCATTTCCAAGCCAGTACCAGTATCTGCCGATTTTTTGCCAGCCGGTTTTCATCGCTCCATCATTTGCTCCGCCTAAGTAATAATACTTCTTATTGTAGACTTTCTGCCAGCCGGTTCTCATAACTCCATTGCTTCCAAGCCAGTAATATTTTCCTCTTACCTTATACCAGTAAGTTTTCTTTGCGCCATCGTTTTTTCCGCCAAGATAGTACCATTTCCCATCTACTTTCGTCCAATCCGTATCCATATATCCACCAGAATTGAAATGATACTGTTTTCCATAAATGGTTTTCCACTGATTTTTTGGATAGCTGTAATCATTTTCCTGCCACCAATATCCATTTTTGTTCTGTTTCCAGCCTGCAGCCTGAACCGTTGCCGGCACCATTGAAAATGCAAGTGCCCCCGCAAGGATTGCTGTCGCTAGTTTTCTGACGATTCTTTTCATACGCATCCATTCTCCTTCTAAATTTCTTTTTCTCTTTCTTTTTTGTATCTTATTGTTCTAATTTTACACTTTTTCAATGAGACTTTACAATATGTGTCAAAAGTCGTCGTCAGCTTATTTTCTTAAAAAACAGGCATGTAAAAAAAATTTTTTCCACATGCCTGTTTCTCACATTATCTTTATTCCACTCTTTTTCCACATTCTGTGCAGAAAACAGAATCCGCATCTAACGGTGCTCCGCATCCTATACAAAACTTTGATCTTTTTGGTTCTTCTGGTTTTGCAAATGTAACCGGAGTCACCCTCATTGTCGGTTCTTCCTGATTCGTCTCCGGTTGTTTTACTTCTGTTCCGCACTGAACGCAGAACCGGACATTATCTGCAAGTATCGCTCCACAATTCGGGCAAACGTTTTTCGCTGGATTTTTCGCCTCTTCTTGAATTGGCTCCGGCTGAACCGGTGAGACCGGCTTAGTAGTTTGGACTGGCTGAGCATAAACTTCTTCCGGTTGAATCTCTGGTTTTTCTAATGAAACCGATTTCGCCATTTCCTCTTTTACAGGCATTCCACAGTTCGTGCAAAATGCGATTCCCTCCTGTAATTGTGCTCCGCAGTTGGTGCAAACTTTTGATTTTTTAGTTTCCTCTGTCTGTGGCTGTGCAGCTGTAAATGGAGTTGAATCTACTTGCGGCTGCATAGCTGTAAACGGCACGGAATCTCCCTGTGGCTGTGTCGACCCGATTGGAGTAGAAGAAACTTGTGATGGCATTGGCATATCCATTGGTTTTTCCTCCACATAAGGAGTTCCACAACTTGTGCAAAAACGAGCAGTTGGCGCTACTTGTGCTCCACATTTTTTACAAATTCTTCCTGTATTCATTGGCTGAGGCTGAACCTTCGGTATCGGTGCTCCGCAACTCATGCAAAATGAAGCTCCATTCTGTACTTCTGCTCCACATCTCTCGCACTTCTGAACACCCTTAATATCCATAATTTCCTGTTTGTATTTTTCAATCTTTAACTGAGAAGCTTTTAAAGCATTTAACAAACCTGAAAATCCAGGGTCATTGTCTTGCCCATGTAATTTCACATAAGTCTGACCGATTTTAAAATAAATATCTTTAATCCGATTTTCTTCTTCTGTAACCATAGAATTTAATCTTGTGATGTCAGAAACTCCTTTTACTTTCGACATCACATTTGCGGTTGCATCCGTTGCTTTTTTTTCAAAATTATCCCAAAACGCCATTTTTATCACTCCCATTCTTTTTTCTTATATTCTAAACCAAATCTTTTTTTCTGTATATTCTTTTTCTGAATTTTTGCTCTTTTATTCTCAAAAAAGACACAGGGAAAGTATTTCCATATGCCTTTTTTGCTCTTCTTTTATTCTATTCAGATTTCATCCTCTTTTTCGCTGAGTTCAGCATCACTAAAATAGAGGATACACTAATCGTAATTGCCGAAACAATCAAGTATGCACTTGCCGTATACAATACATAATCCTTTGTTCCATACTCTAATCTCGAATAGCTGTACATTCCTGTTCCGAAAATAGCCAGCGATAAAATAATGCTTAAAATAGCATTCATCGCTGTACTCTTATTTTTTACCAATTCACATAAACTACTACCTGCAAGAAGAAAGATTGCAATCGGTGGAAGTACATAATATACGATTCCAATCTTTGAAGATTCCATAAGCATGATTGCAAAACTCTTATAATGAATTCCCGAAAAAATCCATCCCCCTGCAAGTAACACATATAAAAATCCAATTAATACACTCATCGCTTTCTCTGATTTCGTCATACCATTTATCCTCCTTTGTCTTTCTGTCTCTATTAAACCATACTGATGTAGTTTCAACATTATAGGCTTAATGATAGGTTGAAATCATCTTTTGAAAATGTAAAAGTTTTCAGAGGAAAAACTTGTTTTTTTCCTCAACTTTTTTATTCCTCTATGTTGCTTATAATATCTCTTTCGGTGTTTTCCTGTGCTTTATCTTCAACTAAATTTTCCGAATTTTGTTCTTCTTGCGAAAACTTTTCATTCTCTTCTTCTGATTCAAAACTTTCACTCTTTTCTTCACTTGAAGTAATTATCGGATTTTCATTTTGCTCTATTGAAAGCCAATCATCACCTTGTGGCCAATTATTTAAGTACCATCCACTTACTCGTCCAGAATCATTAATGTAAATTTCCACTATATGCAAATTTCCATTTATATTTTTTGTGTACCTATTTTCTCCATCCCATTCAAATTTATTTTCCCAACCTGCATTTTTCATTGCTGCATCAGCAAAACTTTCATTATCTCCTATACTAATTCCATTTAATTTTACATAAGCAGAACTTTCATTTTTCATACTAAACATTTCAAATGAAGAGCTTTTATACCATTCTAAATAAAATCCATCCTTTACATAAGAATCAGAACCATTAAATTGCCATGAATTCGTAGGTTTCATTTCTAATTGATTTACTAAATTTTTATAGTTAGTCAAATAATTTTTTATGTCCACTATACTTTTTGATTTATCCCATCTCCCATACTCATCCACATAATAATTTCCAACCCACGTACTAGTTCTTAACACACCCTCATTTGATTCTCCAGTTCTTCCAAAGTAATAATCATATCCCCCTATTTTCTGCCAACCTGTTTTCATCGCTCCATCATTCGCACCGCCAAGGTAATATTTCTTTTTATAGATAGTCTGCCATCCACTCTTCATATCACCGTCATTTCCAAGCCAGTACCACTTTCCAGATATCTTCTGCCAACCGGCTTTCATCGCTCCGTCATTGGTTCCGCCTAAATAATAATACTTCTTATTATAGACTCTCTGCCAGCCGGTTCTCATCGCCCCATCTCTTCCAAGCCAATAATATTTTCCGTAAACTTTTTGCCAGTAGGTTTTCTTTGCTCCATCATTTTTACTGCCAAGATAGTACCATTTTCCGTCAATCTTTTTCCAACCGGTATCCATGTATCCACTGGAATTAAAATGATACTGCTTTCCGTAAATCGTCTTCCACTGATTCTTTGGATAACTGTAATCATTTTCCTGCCACCAGTATCCATTCTTGTTCTGCTTCCAGCCTGCTGCCTGAACTGTCGCTGGCACAACTGTAAATGCAAGTACGCCGATTAAAAATGCAAATGCCATTTTTTTGGTAAACTTCTTCATACACTTTCTTCTCCTTTTTTGTTTTATTTTTCAATTTTATTGTCTTAATTGTACCTTTTTTTGGTATATTCTTACAATACGTGTCAAACTTTATCGTCAGACTTTATTTCTATTAAGACGCAAACACACAAAAAAGACATGCAGAGTTTTGATTCTCCACATGCCTTTCTTCTATTTCTTTTTATACTTATTTATTTCCCGACTGCTCCTCACCAAGTTCTTTCACAGCCTGCTCGTATTCTTCTTTCGTATAGATTTGTAAAATCTGCTCTTCTGTTGCTCCAAATAATTTTATCATATTTTTCACTGCATTAATATTCGCCTTTCTTGATGCTTCTTTCGTGGCTTTTTCTGCTGCTTCTTTTGCTGCCTTTTTTGCTGCAATCTCTTCATATCTTTCCATCACTTCACACACTGCGTCCAAACCTCCTTTTTCATGTTTCAAAAACTTCATTCGTTTGGAAAACTCCGGGAACTTCGGATTATCTACTTCTTTTTCCAGAAAACACGACATCAGTTCAGATAGTTCTGTTCCATCTTTAATTTCTGTATTTACAAAGATTCTTTCCAGACCATCTTTTACTATCTCTCCTGTTTCCCGAATTACACTGTCCACATGATACTTTGTATATCCTTTATGAAATACATCAAATTCTGAAAGATATACCACATATAAATCTTCCATCTTCCTAAAATGTTCACCTTTTTGTGAATCCACAACCGATATACTTGCCGCATTAAATCTTACTCGTTTTAAATGATTATCGTTATTTGAACGCTGTACTTCAATATTACATTTCGTTCCATCTCCAAGCGTACAAAGTGCATCCAGTCTTACGGAACGTCCATACAGATTTCTTTTACTATTCTGTACAATTACATCTTCTACAATTAACTTTTTATCACTTAAAATCACTCTTAATATCTCCTGACAAAATGCGATATCATCTGCCAGCGTTTCAAAAAAAGCATCATCTATCGGACGAAAATCCCGGACTTTTTCTTCTTTTTCCTCTAAGGTAAGTTCCTGCTTTTCCTCCATTTCGAACTCCTTTGTTTAAGCTGTTTTTTCTCTTGTTTTCATTTTTATTATATCACGCTACGATAATTGCATAAACCTAAAATTTCATTTACAGAAACGGTGCTTTAACCCTTTTGTTCTCTGACAAGCAAAAAGACATGCAGAGTTTTGATTCTCCACATGTCTTCTTTTATACTGCTTCCTACAGCAATCCTGAAAGTTCTTCTATATTGATATACCATTTACGACCTACTTTTATTACCTGAATCGTCGTTGTTTCTGAATCCGTTCCCGATTCCATTTTTGCTGTAGCTTTTACATCAACATCTTTTGCTGCTGATACTTTTACTCCACTTTCTTTACAGTCGTCTTTAATGTCCTGTAAATCTTCCCCTACAATATCTTCTGCATCGATAATTTTATAGCTGATATCCACATCCTCGCCAAACAAAGAATACACATCCCCTGCTTCGTCAAGTGATTCCTGAATTTTACTAATTAACTCTTTCTTACTCATTCCTGAGTTTTTTATGTACGCTTGTGAGATTGCGCTTACAAGCTTTTTCGCATTTTTATCCAGTGCTCCCTGGATAAAATTGTCTACCGGTTTTTCATATCCACCACTTCCGCCAAGCAGACTAAAAAGTAAGAATACAACAGCTAATACTGCTACAACCGGTATTAAAATCTTAAGTTTTCCAATATTCTTTTTAGGTGTTACAACTGGTGCTGAACTTTCACTCTGATAGCTATAATTATCCGGCTGCACTGGTTGTTGCTGCCACTGCTGATTTTGTTGATACTGTTGATTCTGGTTTTGCCCTCCAGCGTCTAATCTCGCCCCACAGTTTTGGCAGAAAACTGCATGGTCATCATTTTGTGTTCCACAATTTCCACAGAACATATGCTTTCCCTCCTCTTTTATGTAATGTACTTTCTATCTTAATTAAATCATATTTTGTCAGTTTCAATTCTTCTTATTTGTTACGCTTTTGAAACTCGTTTTTTTGTATTTAAAATCTTTAGTCAACAGAAGTCTCCTCTTCTACTGTTTCAGATTCATCAGTCTCATTCTGTATCTCTTCTTTCTGCTCATTCTCTGATTCTGTTTCATCATCTTCTAAATCTTCCTCTGTCTCACTCTTTTCTTCTTGCTCTGCCAAATCCTGCGTAGATTCTTCCGTTTGTTCTTCTGAAGTTTGGTTTTCTTCTTCAGATGGTATTTCTCCTACTATTTCTCCAGATTCGAACGGACTTGCTGATTGAACAATTGGCGGATTCTGCTCTGCCTGACTATAAGATGCAACTCCACTTGTTATTTTTCCATTAAGTTTCTTATATTCCTCATTTATTAAATCCTTACCTTTTGTTGCATTCTTGCTCGTATGACTTTCTATCCAAGAATAACCTTGTCCATCATTCTGTCTCACCTGAACTTTCATTCCCACTTTCGTAGGAGTAAACTTAAGCGTAAACATCTCTCCCGAACGGCCTCCTCTTACAGAATATTCATATTTTCCCTCTTTCCACTGAAATATAAAATCCTCACATGAAGCACTTTCTCCATAACTATGCCAAAATCCTAAATACGAATATTCTCCTTTATTATGCGATATACCAAATTCTGACACACACTCTCCTTTAGAATATTTATAACTTTCTTGCCCTGTCCATTTTCCTGATTCATCTACATAATACCCATTTACCCAAGTGCTTGTTTTTAACGCTCCATCATTTACTCCACCAAAGTAATAATCATATCCCCCTATTTTCTGCCATCCTGTCTTCATTGAGCCATCGTTTGCTCCACCAAGATAATATTTCTTGCCATAAACAGTCTGCCAACCGCTCTTCATATCCCCATTATTGCCTAGCAGATAATATTTTCCCCCTACTTTCTGCCAGCCAGTTTTCATTGCTCCGTCATTGGCATTTCCAAGCCAATAATATTTATTATATACTTTCTGCCAGCCTGTTCTCATCGCTCCGTCACTTCCAAGCCAGTACCATTTTCCTCTTACTTTTTGCCAGTAAGTTTTCTTTATACCATCATCTTTTCCACCAAAGTAGTACCATTTTCCGTCCACTCTCGCCCAATCTGTATCCATATAGCCTTTGGAGTTGAAATGATACTGTTTTCCGTAAATGGTTTTCCACTGATTTTTCGGATAACTGTAATCATTTTCCTGCCACCAATACCCATACTTGTTATGTTTCCATCCTGCTGCCTGAACGGTTGCCGGTACAACTGCAAAAATAAGTGTTGCAGTAAGAAGTGCAAATACCATTTTTTTGATAAATTTTCCCATGCTCTTTCCTCCCTCTTAAGCTTTCAAATGTAAATGATTCAAAAGAGACACCACGTCGGTGCCTCTTTCTACGCTCATTCTTTTTATTTACTGTATTTTTTTCTAATTATCATAAGTAAGACAATTATTGCACCTAATAAACCAACAGCCATTGACGGAAAACAATATCCGATAAGAATTGTGTCTCCTAATGAATCATTATGATATTTTGCTTTTCCAAAAGTAATAATTGTTTCTGCCCATGGCAAAATCATGATAATAAGTGCATTTAACACGCTTCTTTTATCTTTCATAAGACAATAAAAACCAATTCCCATAATCACCAGCATCACCAATAATGGAACAAAATAAACGATTATCTGTACTCCTGCCGGTCTAAGTCCTGATTTCATTCTACAAAATACATAAATACTTCCAATTACCCAGACAGCCGCAGCTATAATATAAAGCACTTTAATGAGCATATCTAACGTTGTACTTAACTTCGCATTTTCCTGAACATTTTGATTTTTATAAACCACAGGAAAATTTAAAACACCCAAAACTATTGTTATGAGTGATGGAAGAATTATTCCGCCCTTTAAAAATGCACCATTCTTATTTTCTACAATGAAATAAATAATAAAATATACTAGTTGTATTACCAAAATGAACAGTGCATCACCAAGTTTATATTTCCCATTCGACAACCGAATTACTCCCATTACAATACTAGCCATCATCAAAACTGCTAAAAGAATTTCAACTACCCCAATATAGTCAATCCAAAAACATAATAACGTAGATACAACCCAGATAATCCCTAGAATAATATAAATGATTTTCGAAATAAGATTAAACGCTTTTCCTGTTTTTTCCATACCACTTCACTCCTCTTCTTTTTTTATTTGTTAAAAGCATTTTCAGACTTATCAAAGTCATCACAGGAAAGAGCAATCTTATTTAATTTTAAATTTCTTTTATATTTGCCCCCCCCAAAGCATTTTTGGTTACAAATCTTTTGTTTTTTCATGTCGTTCTCCTTTGCACTTTTTTTATATTAAACTAGTATAATTTTAACTTTTTTGGTGCTTTTTCACAATATGTGTCAGTTTTTGTGTCAGCTTTTATTTGTTTCGACACATTCATTCTTTCTAAATGATTGATTTGCTCTTTCTTGTCTGTGTCTTCATTAAACTATTTCTCTTTTGTTTCATCTTCCTCACATTTTTTTAATTTTGAAACTCTTTTCTGAAACTGCAATAAAAAAGACATGCAGAGTTTTGATTCTCCACATGCCTTTCTTCTGTCTCTTTTCACACTTATTTACCTTCCAACTGCTCCTCAGCAAGCTCTTTCACAGCCTGCTCGTATTCTTCTTTCGTATAGATTTGTAAAATCTGCTCTTCTGTTGCGCCAAATACTTGTATCATATTTTTCACTGCATTAATATTCGCCTTTCTTAATGCTTCTTTCGTGGCTTTTTCTGCTGCTTTTTTCGCTGCAATCTCTTCATATCTTTCCATCACTTCACACACTGCATCCAAACCTCCTTTTTCATGTTTCAAAAATTTCATTCGTTTGGAAAACTCCGGGAACTTCGGATTATCTACTTCTTTTTCCAGAAAACACGACATCAGTTCAGATAGTTCTGTTCCATCTTTAATTTCTGTATTTACAAATATTCTCTCCAGACCATCTTTTACTATCTCTCCTGTCTCCCGAATCACACTGTCCACATGATACTTTGTATATCCTCTGTGAAACACATCGAATTCCGAAAGATATACCACATATAAGTCTTCCATCTTACGAAAGTGTTCTCCCTTTTGTGAATCCACAACCGATATACTCGCCGCATTAAATCGTACTCGTTTTAAATGATTATCGTTATTTGAACGCTGTACTTCAATGTTACATTTCGTTCCATCTCCAAGCGTACAAAGTGCATCCAGTCTTACGGAACGTCCATACAGATTTCTTTTACTATTCTGTACAATTACATCTTCTACAATTAACTTTTTATCACTTAAAATCACTCTTAATATCTCCTGACAAAATGCGATATCATCTGCCAGCGTTTCAAAAAAAGCATCATCTATCGGACGAAAATCCCGGACTTTTTCTTCTTTTTCCTCTAAGGTAAGTTCCTGCTTTTCCTCCATTTCGAACTCCTTTGTTTAAACTGTTTTTTCTCTTGTTTTCATTTTTATTATATCACGCTATCATAGTCTCTTGAACAAAAAATTTTTCGTTCAAAAAAAAGAAACAGAGTCTCCTAACTTTTCAGCCAGAAAACCCTGTCTCTTTATTTATTCAATTCTACTAGGTGCTCCAGTTATTTTTTGATATCCCGCATCTACCCATGTTTCACTTTTCGTTCCACTTGTCCAGGAATAATATGATCCATCTTTACAGATCACCTGAATTCTCATTCCTGCTTGTGAAGGTGTAAATCGAAGTACAAATTGTTTTTTGGAACGCTCTCCCTGAACGATATACTCACTCTTTCCCTCTTCCCAATGGAAAAAAAGTCTTCATCTGAGGAACTCATTCCATAATTATGCCAAAACATTAAACATGCATTATTATAATCCTTACCATTGTTAATAATCTGTAACTCTGATAAAAATTCACCTGTCGAATATTGATATCGTGTTTCATCCCATCTTCCGTCTATTCCTACATATACACCGTAATCATAGAGCCCTATATCTGTTTTTAATGAGCCATCATTTGAACCACCAAAGTAGTACCAATATCCATCCATCTATCTGCTGCCATCCTGTTTTCATCGAACCATCATTTGCTCCACCAAGATAATATTTCTTACCATACACAGTCTGCCAACCCGTTTCCATTGCTCCATCATTTTTACTGCCAAGGTAGTACCATTTTCCGTCAATCGTTTTCCATCCGATATCCATATATCCACTGGAATTAAAATGATACTGTTTTCTGTAAATGGTTTTCCACTGATTCTTTGGATAACTATAATCATTCTCCTGCCACCATTGATTACCATTGGTTTATTTTTCTTTTAAAATTTTTTCTGCCCTTTTCACGAGTTCTTCATAACTATAAAATGATACCGAGTAATATTTATCCAAATCTTTTACATATATTTTCTTTTTTTTGAAATCAACATCTCCATACGGAATACTTGCGTAGCGATAAATATTAAAATCATCATCATAGTAAAAAATATCTAATACATTACACTGTGCCCCTTCATCGGTAAATGAAATAAATTCTTGTCCAAGACTTAATGCAAAAAAATGCAATTCTTCATCTATAATAATTTTTGTTTTGCCTGTAGATTCCAAATTCAGTTCTTGTTGTTTTAATATGCTCCGTGTTTCAATATCCCATACTACAATTTCATCATACTGTTCATTATACACCAAAAATTGTTCATCATTATTAAAGAATCCATAAACCGTATTTTCCGCTTGATACATGGGAATTGTCAAAACAATTTCTTTATTTTTTCTGTCTGTTATAATGATTGAATCGCCTTCGACTTCTGCACTGTGCTTTGTTCCAACTACTTTCTCTCCCGCATTATTAGTTACATCATTTTCAAGTTCTGGTTGTTTTGTTCCTTCTTTTTTCATGGATTCATCGAACATTTTCTTCGAAAATATCAAATCGTGCGACTTAGCCTGAACAATTTTATCTGTCTCTGCATTATAATATACTTGATTCGTACTTGCATTCACCGTTAAAATTTTATCCCATGTCCCACTTATATACCGATAAACTATTCCATTATCAAGTCCAATTAAAAAATTATATTCATCTATTCTTTGAATACTTACAACATCAGCTTCAAACATTCGCTGAAATCCAATTTCCCAGTAACCTTTTTTTACTAAGATCAAATTTCCTGCATAACTAAAACCGACTATTCCATATAGCGTTCCAGAATCTATATATGCTTCTCCAAGATAAACACACCCGGCTGTTGGCGTATCTTCTGCCATTGTCACAGCAGTTCTCATTTTTTCACTTTGCCATAAAGCCTTTCCATCTTTAAGACTATAGATTTTCTCCTGTACTTCCATATCATAGTCTATCCAATCATATTCGATTACGGCAACAGCCTCTTCATCTATAAAACAAATTTTTGAAACATTTTTTTCACTGAATTTTTGTATTATTTTTCCATTTTGGGTATCATAAATATAAACTGTCGATTTTTGCCCTTCATCAACTTCCCGACCAAGCCTTTTTTTCGCTACTGCCAAATAATTTCCCTTTTCAGAATAAGCTATTTTGCTGACTTCATTAAGTTCCCCTGGATCGTTTGTTTCTTTTTCTGAAAGGTAATCATAAGTTTCCGAAAGCTCCCCTTTTTCCATATCATAAATAAACAGACTGATACTGTCATATTGGGCATTTTCTTTTTTGGTTTTATAACACACCGCTAATTTGTTTTTATACAAATCCATCGCCTGGTCTTTTTGATTCTTCTTTTTTGTTTTCACAATTGCTCCGCAGGATTGTTTTTCTACATCCAATGCCACAAAGTAATGTTCTGTTGCCATCACAATCGAATGGTTTCCGTTAAATTTGCCCCAGATAAAATTTTCCCCTGTCGTTTCAAAAACTTTTTCTGCATTAATTTTCCAGACCACTTTTTCTGTAGCTGTATCATAAAAATAAGCCTGACCAAAGGAATCAAGCGCAAAAAATAAATTTCCATCTGGACTGAAGCCATTTACCTCTGTTACTGCCCCATCCATGGTTTTCATTTTTTCAGGTTTGTAAATATAATTACTTGAATGTTGATAGGTATAAAGAGCCTTATTTAAAGCATAAATCTGCTCTGGTACTATTGGATGAATACTACTCTGTCCTTCTGGCTGAACTTCAAGCGCCGTCTTTAATGCACTTATTCTGTCACCTCCGTCCAGATATCGTTCTGATTCTTCTGACAGATTCTTCATTTGGTTTATTAACGACTGCTGATATGCTGTATTAACCTGATTCCTTTGATATGCTGAATACATACCAAATGCGATTCCAAGAAACATGACTGCACTCATTGCTGCAATTGCAATCTTCATTCGGTATTCCTGATGCCGCTGTTTTAACTCATCATAAGGACACTGCAGGATTCCTGCTATCAAACGTAAAAACTCTGCATCCAACTTCTTTATCCTCTCTTTTTTTGAATATCCTCTGACATCTGCTGCAAGCGGTTCAACTGGTTCTGTAATGATGTAATTTTGACCATTGATATCTGTTTTTATTTCTGTCTTTTCGCAGAGAATTGGAGGAAATACATCTTCCGGTTCTCCTTTTATTAATACCGCAAAGATACGCTCTTTTCCATGAACCCCTGCAAAATATTCTATCTCTCTTTGTACCCATTGTGACGCCCGTGATTCTGGTGAACAGAGCACAATCAGATACTCCGAATTATCTAATGCTGTGTAAATATTTTCTGTGAGGTTTGCTGAAAGCGGCAGTTCTTCCTTATCGCGAAAGACACGTTCTATTTTCTTTTTTCCTGTTATTTTTTGAATTTGAGAAGGAATCCGATAATGCTCCAGTTTTTTATGAAGTGCCTCCGCAATCTCTGCATTATCCTCTGCATGACTGTAGCTGATAAATGCATCGTACTTTTCCATTAATGCCATATTTCTTTCTCACTTTCTTCTTACAATGTACTCTTTAAATCTTTACTCCTTCACTTCACAAATAAACTTTACTCTGTAAATTTTAGAATCATACAAATTTTCTCTATCTTCTACACGCCCTTCATATAAAATAGAAAATGTTCCCTTATGATTCACTCCTATCGCTACCTGTGCGGTCATTCTTGCTCCTACTGGTACATAATCAGGTGAAGTAAGCTTTGATAATACATAAACATAATAGCTATACCCCATTTCTTTATCTGAATCTACAATTTGGCTATAAACTCCACTTAAATCAATACCTAATCCTGAAGAATCACTTTTATATCCTAAATTTTCATACGTATAATCTACAATATAAACTGCTTCTGGATTTTTATCTCCATCATAACTTGTGTCTGTATGTCTCTCCTCCGTTTCCGTCACAGAATTAATCGTAACCTTCCACAGACCATCCACAGTCCAGGTTTCCCCTACCTTAATTTCCGGCACTTCATCTTCGTCCGTTTCCTCTTCCTCATCTTCAATTGAAACACCTTTTTCTTTTTTTACTTCTCCGAGCACGTTTTCCTCATCTGTTTCAATACCTTGCACCGCACTTTTTTCATTTTTTCCAGTTACAAGCTGTTTCATTGTCAGCGAACCAATTCCAAGTCCCGCCACCAATGCGATTGCAATCCCTATTACTGCAAATGCCATTGGATTTTTCTTTATTCTTTCTTTTTTTACCCCATCCGTTTCTCTGATTTCAATTAGTGGTTCCCCACAAAAATCACAAACTTTCTTTTCGTCTTCAAATGCTCTCTTGCATTTCATACAAATTTTCAAATCATTTCCCCCTGTTTTCGACAATTTTTCTTTTATTTTACCTGTTTTTCTACTTTTGTACAACAAAAAACAGAGCTTTCCGGCTTTTTCTTCCAAAAAACTCTGTTCTGATTATATGTACTCTCATAATTCTTCTGTGCTTGATTTTAAAACTACATTTATCCGAAAATAATTCTCTTTGCTTCTTCTTCCGAATAAAATAATTCCGGACTTAAATTTTCACAGAAATCATAAAACACCGAAACCAAACCTGATTCTTCTAAGGAGATATCTTTTAAAACATTCTTAGATGGAACTGCAAATCGCAGCAATCCGCTTTCCGGTGTAATGCATAAATATAATTCTGCCTTTAAATCTCCAATGTTTTTTTTCAAAATATGTACTTTTCCGGCTTTTTCTTCATCAAAAAGTCGCTTCACTAACTCCATTCTGTCTTCTTTATCCGGAAGCTGATACATTTCTTTCGGAAATTCACTGATGATTCCTGTTTCAATGAACTGTAAAATTCCTTCCATTGAGCAGACATAAGTCATATCCTGTTTTTGAAGATTTGAAATATACTCACATAATACCTCAACTAATTCTTCTCTTTGTGGAAGCTGAGGCACCAGATATTTTTCAATCAATTCTCTGTCTAATACTGCCATCATACATGGAGACATATGAAATGCATATTTCGGATAAGGATTTGCCATTAACATTCCCATAATCATATACTGCTGTTCAATTTCACCCTGCACATTTTCCACTAACCGATGAGCCCGTCTCCGGTAGTTTTCAAAACGCTCTTTCATCATTTTAATCAGTTCCGGGTCATTACTTAAATATCCGTCCTGCAAATCATCCGACAGCATACATACATATTTTGAAGTTAAAATCATATACGGAAATACAGAGAAATTTCTTCCCAATGAACCAAGGTCTGCATAATAATACCAGGTGTTATAATCGTAATTGTAATTATATAATGGAAGAATATGCTTCAGACAATCTAACGTATAATTTGATTTTGAATATGCAATCTCCGGTTTGTTATCCAGGCAGATAATATGGTCAATTATTATTTCGTTTGAAGTATTTCCACGCATTGCCAACAGATTTCCTAACGCATGTTCCGGCTGTGCCAGTATCTGAATATGTCCTTTTTGGTTTTTTGTTTCATCTGCAATAATATGAAAAAGCGCAGAATTAATTTCATAATTGCCGCGAAGCAGCATATAACTTGAATTTGGAATTTCAAAGTCCTCTTTAATTTCTACTGTTGGCAGTACATTTTCCAAGTTACTGGTCATTGAAAAGTCAGAAAAAAATTTCATTACATTTTTTCTTCGATAATAGTTATCGTGTCCTACCATTGTAATCTCATAATTTTCTTCTAAAATTTCTTCCTCCGCCGGTGAAAGATGCATATATTCACACAACAGATTTAAAACTTCCAGACTCGGCGGTTTCCGCTCTCCACGCATTACTTTATAAAGATTAGCTCTGTCATATCCACAATATTTTGCCAGACGGTATACGTTGACATCTTTCTCTTTCACAAACCGCGATAATACAGTTGAAAATTCGCTCATATTTTCCGTTTCCCCTCTGATATATTTTCTTTCTTAATTTTTTCTTCTCTATCAGATTTTTTCTTCTGTTTCTCTTTTGTATCTCTGATTTTTATAAATCCATTTTTGCAAAGTCACTTATACATAATACCACGCTCCCTTATTTTTTACCATCTAAAAACTTATCCCTTGTCCTTTACACTTGTTATTTAAACATAATTTTATACTTTCATCTTTCTCTAATTTTCCATAAATTGAAACTCTACTATCTTAAAATTGAAACTCTGTTCTTTTAAAATTCAAAATCTCTGATTATTAAAAAGATTTTAGAAAGGTCAGATATCTGATGTACTGTAATATTATCACATTTATTATTTTTTATCATTAGTCTTATTAACTTTATTTATAACAGATTTGATTTTTATATTTTTTATTTTTGATATAATATGATTCATTTTTGGCATTTTTTCGCATTGAACTCCTGTCGTACCAATGATATGATGAAAATAGTTATACTTCTTTAAATTTTTATTATTGGGAGGAATTTTTATGAACTCTAAATCTTCAGATAATTCAAACGGAAATCAAGATTATAATTCCCTTGTAAAGAAACGATTATTTAAATGGAAGAGAGATTTTGAACGGGCTCTCGGGGAACAGACTTTAAATTATTCCGGTATCGCAGATATGATGTTTCAACGGTTTAATATCAAAACCTCACCCAGTAAAATACGCGCTATGCTCGATGGTGAATCCGACAGAGAAGTAAAACTTCCAGAGCTTGTCGCACTTGCGCAGATTTTTGATATTCCTTTATGGAGTATCTGTGAGCTTCCGGAAACAACAGAGACTCCTTCTTCATCTGACTTTAACTTTTCCCGTATTACAAAAGGGAAACTTAAAGACTCTGGGATTCATCAGCTTACCAATCAATATCATGCTTATGACTACTATTGTTATTATTTTAATCCCAAACACCATCAAGAACATTTAAAACCTATTAAAGATGGCAAAATTCAAGAAGCCAAAATGAATGTTAACATAACCGAAGGACGCACCATCGTAACTTTTGAAGAAATAAAAACAAATACAACTTTTTATGGAGACCCTATGCCTCTGTTTAAACTCACTGGTGATTTGAAACTTCTTGAAAATCCATCTATAGCATATAGTTTCATTTCAGACGATACTGGTCGCAGGGCTATGGCTCTTATGTTTCGATATTTAAATTTAAATTCTGATATTCGATATTATATTCCTGCTGGTATGCTGACCTTTTCCACTAACAAAACTCATGAACCACTCTTTCAAAAAATGGCATTATTCCGAGTCCGACAAAATCTTGATAATCTTAATACAACCAATATGCTACGTGGAATTTTATCACTAAATTCTACTCCAATCGTCATAGACCAAGACACTCTGGAAGACCTGCGTAAAGACGAAACACTAAAAAGACTTTTAACACCTGATAAAGCTGTATTTACTAATTGTTCAGTATTCCTTGAATCTTTTATAAGCAGTAATTCTTATTTTATTCCAGATGAAAATGAAAGAATGAATGTTCTTCTTCAAATACGCAAAAACAGCTTATATCCATCACAGGAAATCATAAGTGAACCTGAACACTTTAATCTTTTCATAAAGAACCATCAAATGCACCAAAAAGAATATCCTGAATTTGTTAAAAACTTCAAACAAAAGCAGAAAAAAGAAAACGAATCAAAAGAATCAGCGTCAAACACCACCCAAAATCAGTAAAGCGGACATTCGCAATCCACTTCACTACTTGCTCATGAACGCAGTCACTTTGCGATCTGTCAGAGGGAGCTTTCAACTCTCTCTGACAGAAGCATTCAACATCCTAACCTGCTTTGACCGGTGTCAGACGCCAGACAAGGCACCAAATTAAAAACGCCATTCCATAGAGGAATCATCTTCTATGGAATGACGTCTTTTTTATGATTTTAACCGAATCAATCAGAGAGACAAATTGCGAATATCTGCTTGATTCATATCATGCAATCCTTATCACCTGCTCATACAACAATATTTCTTTTTCTGTCACGTTCTGATTGTCATGATAATGCCCGAAAAACCATTTCTTAAAGTTTGTGCTCTGTAGTATCTCCTCCAAATACCTTGTCTCAATATCATCTTCAAATCCCTCTCTCCCCAAAAGCTGCTGAGTACTCGAAGCACAGCAGTGCGTCACAATAAAATCTACCGTATTATTATGCTCTTCAAGATTCTTTCGTCCCTCTTCCATCTCTTCTTTGGATGGCAGTTCCTGTGCCCACCAACTCCAATGATTAATACGGTACGGTATTCCCACTCGATTTAAACGCTTTATCTCTCTGTGAAAATTCGATGTATCCATCTCTAAAATCCCACCGCTGATATCATGACTGCTTGCTCCACCAAAGGTAAAAATGCTTCTATTACAAATTTCAAAGACCTGTCCACGCATTAAATGCAATACCGAGGGTCTGATTTTATGCACTTTTCCACCATGCCAGTTTTCAATCGGATATCCATAAAGCCGGTCAAAATTTTCGTGGTTCCCATCCACGAACAGCGTCGTAAATGGTTTTTCTTCCAGCCAGTCGAGCAGATGTTTTTCTTCTTTATCTTCTTTTTCAAAACTCCATACTCCGCCAAAATCCCCACAGACAATCACATAATCCTCTTTGGTCATTCCTTTTTGTTCCGGAAAATTTTGAGTACTAAATCTCCTGTATTCACGATGACAATCTCCTGTAATGTAAATCATCCGAAATTCTCCTTTCTGAAATTTCTATAAAGCAGACTTTCACAATCCGTTTCGCTACTTGCTCATGAACGCAGTATTTCTACTTCCTTTGATTCTTCACTATCCGACTGTAAACGCCTTGCCAGACAGGTATTTCTTCTGGTCGTCGTTTCATTTCTTATCGCATAATAAATTGCTTTCTTTTCACCAACCAGTACCAAAATTTTTTTCGCTCTGGTCACTCCTGTATAGAGAAGATTTCTCTGTAACATCACAAAATGGCTCATCGTAAATGGCATGACGACTATCGGATATTCACTTCCCTGTGATTTATGAATTGTAACTGCGTAAGCAAGCATCAGTTCATCCAGTTCTGTCACATCATAAACAACTTCCCTTGTTTCAAATAAAACGGTCAATTCCCGCTCTTCCATGTCTACTTTTGTAATTGTACCGATATCTCCATTAAATACTTCTTTCTCATAGTCATTTCGAATTTGCATAACTTTATCATTCAGCCGATACTGCGTTCCACCCCTTCGCAAAAAGATTTTTGATGGATTCATTGCTTCCTGCAGTACCTGATTCAGATTAATCGCTCCACATTCTCCTCTCTGCATCGGAGTCAATACCTGAATGTCCTGCAAAGGATCTACATGATAATATCGTGGCAGGTTTGTCTTACAATATTGGACAATCGTATTTACGACATCCTGATTGCTTTCTTTTGGCGCAAAGAAAAAATCTGCATCTTTTCCACCACGCATATCAATCCCTTCCCCTTTGTTGATTCGATGTGCATTCATAATAATCCGGCTTCCCTGTGCCTGACGGAAAATCCGGTTAAGACGCACCACCGGAACTCGTCCCGAATCAATGATATCCCTTAAGACATTACCTGCACCTACACTTGGCAGCTGGTCAATATCTCCAACCAAAATCAAAGACATCTGCTCCGGCATCGCTTTTAAAAGATTGTACATGAGCATGATATCAATCATAGAACACTCATCTAAAATCAAAACGTCCCCTTCCAACGGATGATCTTCATTTTTCTGGTAGCCTTCCTGTGGCTTATATTCCAGCAGTCGGTGAATGGTCTTTGCCTCCATGCCCGTTGCTTCGGACATTCGCTTTGCGGCTCTTCCTGTGGGCGCAGCCAAAATAATCTCACACCCTGCCTGTTTGTATGCGGAAATAATTCCTAATGTTGTCGTTGTCTTACCGGTTCCCGGTCCACCGGTCAACACCATAACTTTAGATGAAATGGCTGTTTTCACCGCCTGCCACTGAATTTCATCATAAGTAATTTGGGATGATTGTGCCACTTTTTCCAAAATCTTTTCCGGATTCTCACACTTTTTTTGTCTGCCTGACATCAAATGAACCAGTCTCTTTGCACATCCACTTTCCGAAAAATAATAAGGTGGAAGATATATCGCTTCCTTTTCTTCAAACACATCTCGAATGATATCATTCGTACGGAGCATTTCGTCTAATGTAATCTCCAGTTCCGGCTGTTCTACTTCCAGAAGGACACTGGCTTTTTCAATCAACTGTTCTCTTGTAGCATAACAATGCCCCAACTCTGCAAGTTTATTTAAAGTATAAAAAATACCACTGCGCAATCGGACAAATTTTCCTTTCTCAATTCCCATCTTTTGCGCAATCGAATCCGCTGTCTTAAATCCAATGCCCCAGATGTCATCTGCCAGCCGATACGGATTTTCTTTTACAATGGCAATGCTCTCACTTCCATACGTTCTAAAAATTTTCGTTGCATGAGAAGTGCTAACCTCATGACCTTGCAGAAACAGCATAATATTCTTGATTTCTTTTTGTTCCTGCCAGCTCGTTTTTATCCGATCCACTCTGACTTTTCCTATTCCCGGCACTTTCAGCAGTTCGTCCGGTGTCTCTTCTATGATATCTAAGGTATCTTCTCCAAATTTTCCCACGATTCTCTTTGCAAACTTCGGTCCAACACCTTTAACTAAACCAGAACCCAGATATTTTTCTATTCCATATACGGTTGCAGGAAGGGTTTCTTCAAATTTCTGTACAGAAAACTGCCGTCCATATTTGGCATCCATCTTCCACATACCGTCGAGCGATAATACGGAACCAACATGAGTATCCGGCATTGTGCCAACCACAGTTACAAGGTCATTATAATTTTTCACAGCACATTTCAAAACTGTGTAGCCATTCTCTGTATTTTGATATGTAATTCGCTCTACTACACAACGCAAATGCTCCATAAACGTTTCCTTTCTACCATGGGTATCTATAGACATTTGCAAAATACCACAAGCCGCATGACATCCTTTCGTTTATCATAAGCGAACCCCCACTTCCCTTGGGAGGTGGGTAGTTGACACTGTTTTCCTCCTCCGCTTTGGCTTATTTATCTTGCAAACGCAAACCTTATTATCCTAAGTATAGTCTGTTTTCGTAATTATATCAAATGAATTCAGAATCCTGTCAAAACAAAATAATATAACGCAAAAAGAGGTGCCGCTTTTTGCGAGCACCTCAAACTTTATCTCATAAAAAAGATTCTGTTTTTTGATTTATTGGCTTAATTTCAGCTCTCTTTTTTCTAATAAAAAGAACCGATAAAATCAGAACTACCGGAAAGACGCAGGCAGCCAACATGCCGGCTTTCAAGTTATCATTTGCATTCTGAGTCACAACCCCAATCACACCAGGCCCGATGGATCCACCCAAATCACCTGCCATCGCAAGTAATGCAAACATGGCAGTTCCTCCAAGCGGAATTTTACCGGAAGTAATACTAATTGTTCCCGGCCACATAATTCCGACTGAAAAGCCACATACGATACAACCTGCAAGATTTAAAATCGGAAATGGACCTAATGCTGCAAGCAAATAGCAAACAAGACAAAGCACTCCTGAACCAATCATAAATTTTATCAAATCTAATTTTTCACCGTATTTTCCATAAAATGAACGACTAACTCCCATCATGACTGCAAACAGACACGGTCCTACAATATCTCCAAGACTCTTTGGAATATTAAGTGCGGATTCTGCATAAGCAGATGCCCACTGTGCCATAGAAATTTCACTTGCTCCGGCACAAATCATAAGAATAATTGCGATCCAAAAAATAGGGATTTGGAATAATTGGCTGATACTCATACCTTCTCCTTCTTCCGTCAAAGATTCAATCGGACAAGAAAGAAAATTAAAGATATTATACAATGGAATCACTGCCCAAATACATGCAAGAATTTTCCAATTTTCAATTCCAAAAATTGCAAAGAATAAAGTAGAGAGCAAGATTACTCCAACTGAACCCCAACAATAAAATGAGTGCAAAAGACTCATAACACTCTCTTTATTATCAAACGGACATGCTTCTACAATTGGACTACCAAGTACTTCAATAAGCCCACTTCCAATTGCATAAATCATAACACTGACTAAAATTCCAACATAAGGAGAAGGCAGCAGCTCCGGTAAAACAGCCAGCCCAATCAAACCTACTCCGGACAATACTTCAGATGCAACAACACTTCTGCGATATCCAATTTTATCTACATACTTTGCACAAAACAAATCCACAAGCAACTGTGTAAAAAAGAACACTGTTGAAATAAAAGCAATCTTACCAAGTGAAATCTGATAAGTCCTGTGAAACATCAAAAACAACAGCGGCACAAAGTTTGCAGTGATTGCCTGAGTGATGAATCCTAAATAGCAGGCAATTAATGTTTTTCTATACTTGCTTTTCATTAAAAAATTTCCTTTCTGCTTATTTTTTTATTCTACGTTCTTTTTCACAAAAACGTCTACTGTACAATAACACAATCTCACTCTTTTTTCACTGGAATATATCAGATATTTATTGTATAATATCGTAAATTCAAAAATTATGGAGAAGAAATACGGAGAAAAAACATGGATTATAACACCTACTACAATAAAATTTTGACAGATGAAAATATGATGGAAACAATTCAGCATGGTCGTAGCGATTATCCATTTCACTTTTATTATGACAATCTGTCTTTATTTGATTTTAATTGTATCGAATGGCACTGGCATAACGAATTCGAATTTGTGTTTGTTGAAAAAGGAAATGCTATATTTTGGGCAGGAGAAAAACAGTTTTCCATAACTGAAGGACAAGGATTCTGGGTTAATTCCGGAATTCTTCATCGCTTTTATTCTGAAAAAGGAGCCGTCATTCCAAATTTTCTCCTGCTTCCAACATTTATTGCAGCTTCAAACAGCCGAATTTATCAAAAGTACATTGAACCCATTAAAAAATCAGCATTAGATTGTTTGTTTTTTTCACCGGAAATACCCTGGCAAAAAGAAGCTTTACATGTTATGAAAAAAATAATATCACTCCAAATAGAAGAAGGCGAAATGGAGCTGCTCACCTCTTGTCTTGTACAAGAACTTTGGTATCTGATTTACTCCCATATAAAAGAAGATTTATCAAAAGAAAAACAAGTAAATATTGTTTCATCACAAGGCCGACTGCAACTTATGATGCAATACATTCACCAAAATTTTAACCAAAAACTTTCTTTAGAAGAGATTGCCGAACAGGCCATGGTAAGCAAAAGCACGGCGTTAAACTTGTTTCACAAATATCTTCATGATACGCCGGTGCATTATTTGCTAAAATATCGATTGCAGGAAGCAGCAATTCTTTTGACTACAACAAAGAAAAAAGTAATTGTTATCGCTGAAAACGTTGGATTTGAAACGGTTGATTATTTTTGTAAGCAATTTAAAAAATATTATGGAGTGACACCTACGGAATATCGAATTCAAAAAGCAGCTGCTCTATAATGCTGTAGCTACACGAACTTTAGAATTTGAACTTTTTTGTTTCAAAACCGAATAAAAAGAATAATCTCCGAGTAGAAAGCTATCGGCTGCTTCCTGAAAATAATACAGAAAGCAGCCGATTATTTTTTATCTGTACGAAGAAGGTGTTTTACCGGTCTTCTTTTTGAAACAAGAACTAAAGTAATATTGGTTTGAATAGCCTACTTTCGCACTTATCTCTTTCAATGGAAGACTGGTATTTTTTAATAAACTACACGCTGCTTCAATCCGAATGTCTGCAATTACATCCGAAATATTTTGCTGGCGCTGCTTTTTAAATAGCGCACTAAGGTGCGCCGGACTGATATGTACATTTTCCGCAATTTCGTTCAAACATAATGTGTTATCCTGATAATGCTGCTGTATATACTCCAACGTTGCAGCACAAACATGCTCTTGATGGCTTTTCGTTGAAAGGTTCATTTCATCAGAAATTGTCTGACACAAGCGAAACAGCCATTGGAAAATTTCTGTACTTGTCGAGAACGCATCAAGCTGTTGGTACGTCTTAATAATATCTTTTTCCATATCATTGATGTTAAGCCCCATGTCACAAAGAAATTTCAGTAAATGCCCCAAAAGCTGATAGACACGCAAAAAGATAAATTGTTTGTTTTTATAGCTTTGCGTCAATTCTTCTGAAAATGAGAGAATCCATTTTTTTACTCCATCCAAATCATTTTTACACAACAGCTGTATCAGTTCTTCATTTCCGGAAACCTCATATAGCTCTACAGCATAATCTTTGTCTACTGTATCACTGATTGTAAAGATATCTTTCTGTGGAAAGAAAAAACGATATTCCAGTGATTTTAATGCATTTGAATACGAAGACGACAACGACCACAAATATTTAACAATGCTGCCAATTCCAATATTTACTTCAAAAAGATGATGCTTATACATCTGTATTAACTCTGTCAACAATCCATATGACGTACTGTAGAAGTACTTTGAATTTGAATAATTATGCCCAAGCAGCAACACGATTTCATCAAAAGTTGACAAAGTATGCACCAAAGCAAAGTTTTTATCAAAAAGTTCTCTTATCGTATCCGACATGCTCATTAACTTTATATGATACTCTTCAATTCCGTTTTTTTCTTTGATTTCTACTGCGTTTTGTATTCGAATGACAATCGCCTGATAGTAATGATATTCCAAGTTTAATTGAAGATAATTTGCATAATCTGAGAGTGTATATCGCGCTTCATCGCTTGAAGATTGTATTAATTTATGGAAAAAATTGTCAACCATGATTGGACGACTCTTTTTTAAGATTGCAAGATTCTTCTGCTCTTTATCGAGCATATCAAGCGCATTACGAATGATTTCTTCCAGATAAGCATAATCAAGTGGCTTCTCTATATAATCAAATGCTCCCAGCCGTATCGCTTGTTTGGCATATTCAAATTTATCAAATGCACTGATCAGGATAATTTTTATAGAGGAATTCAGTTTCAGTGCATTTTCGGCAAGCGATAAACCATCTAACTGTGGCATTTCAATGTCCGAAATAATCAAATCCACCAAATTATTCTGCAAATAATTAAGTGCCTGCTGCCCATCATACGCTTTACAAACAACTTCTGCATTTAAATCAGACCAGTCAATATTATGACAAATCCCATCAACCGAGATATGATTGTCATCTATAATCATAATTTTGTACATTACTAATCCTCCAGTAACTGCGGAATTCTGATATGAATCGTTGTTCCTGAATCTTTATTGCTCTCTACTTTAAGTGTACCATGACCTTGCAAGGAAGAACAGATTCGCGAATTGATATTGCTGATACCAAAATGCTTCTCATAATGAATCTGTTTGGATTCAATGCTTTCCTGAATTTCATTTAATTTTTCAGGAGACATCCCCATTCCATCATCCGAAATTATAATTTCAATCATATCATCATCATAGGTGATAGAAATATGGATATGCATATGGATTCCATTGCCTTTTAAACCATGCTGAATCGAATTTTCCAAAATCGGCTGTAACGTAAATTTACAAATAAGAAAGTTTTCGATTCCTTCTTCCAGCTCTATATCCCAATCAAACAAATTATCTTTACATAATGCCTCCATCTCCATGTACAAACATGCGATTTCCAGTTCTTTTTTAATCGGAATCAAATCATTTGAGGTGCGCAACAGCCCTCTGTAAAACCGTGATAAATCGGCAAGCATTTTATCTGCTTTGCTAATTTCCCCAAATGACAATAAATTCTGCACAGATGCCAAAATATTATATAAAAAATGAGGATTAATTTGCGACTGCAGCAACTGATAGTTCAATTTTTCTTCTTGTATTTTTAAATTTAGATTACTTTCAAAGCTCGCATTTAACTCTGTAATCATGTTAGCACAAGTAACCGTCAGCGTATCAATTTCATCTAAATGAGAAGAAGCTTCCGGAACTAACTCATTAATCTGTGTTGCGTCTATTACGTCATCCATCTTAAGCTCAGACATAGAATGTGACAAACGATTGACTTTATTTGTCATTTGAGCCGCTACCCAGATAATTGCAAACATCGTCAACGGAACCACAATTATAAAACACACGAAAATCATTTTTACAAGAAGCGATGCACTTTGACGAATATAGTAATCCGGTGTCTCAGTAATCAAAAACAGCTGGTTGTGTACCGGTGCTGAAATGATTTCACATTCATTATATGAAATATGAGACGTCTTTCTATTTTGGGTAAGCGCATTCCGTTTTTCATTAGTCAAAGACGTACCGATTTGTGTCTGATCCGTACTTGCTAAGATGGTTCCCTCCGCATCTATTATGTAAGAAACAGAAGGATTCTCTTTTGAAAATTCGTCCAAATAGTAGCTTAATTCATCGCTCGTTATATGAAGTGCAAAACAATATTGTTGCGAATTAATTTGGGCAGACCGATAGCATGAAAGTACGCCTACGGGATTTTTGTTTTTACTTACCATATATGGAAACTTCACTCGTTTCTGAAACAGCCACTTCGGTTTAATTCCCTGATTGGCAAAATCACTTAACTGTACTCTATAATCTTCCATTTCCGATAAAGAACAAAACGTGATTCCTTCATTTGACACAAAACTGTCCTCCGGCAGAAAAACATTTACATGATAAATATTAAATGAATCCGCCATCGAAGTAATATTGTTTCGCACCGAGGAAAGGGTATCAAGATATTTTGACATCGGCTGTTCCGGGGTTGTGCATAACACACATAAATTAAAATGAATCGAATCTGCTAAGCTCTCTATCTGAGTCATTCGATTTTCAAGCAGATTTTGATTTTTTTCACACGCTATTTTGGTTTCTTTTAGCATGTTGTCTTTTGCTATATTGTAAGAAATTTTGTAAGAAATCGTTCCCAATACAAAAAGGGGAAAAATCGCACAGAGAATAAAGCAAATGAGTAGCTTTAAGCGAAAATGTTCTTTGATGGTATTGATTAATCTTTTAGCAAACTGCATATATGTATCACTCCTTCCAGCCTAATTCTAATCAAAAAAACCAAAAAATACAATCATTTACATCAAAAACGAAAAATAATATAAATCATGCATAAAAAAATATATTTATTTTTGACCTGTATTTTTTTATGATTAAGTCAACAAAAATCAGTGACAGAAAAATTTCGAAAGTACATATTAAACATTGGAGGTAAAAGAAAATGAAGAAAAAAATTGTTAGTGTATTACTCACAGCAACCATGCTCGTTGGCCTTTGTAGCGGCTGCGGAAAATCAGGAGGAAGCTCAGAAGCCAAGCAAAATGAAAATTCCAACAAAATCACTTTAATGACACAGGACACCACTTATGGAAAAGCATTTGATGAATATATCCAGAAAGCCGAAGAAGCAACCGGTCTGGAAATCGAAACAATTGCGTGTCCAACCAACACAGACGACCGTCAGGCCAAAATCACAACCATCCTTTCCTCAGGCGATGACAGCATCGACGTGATTACAATCAATGATGAAATGATGAGTGCATTTAAAAACACCGGATACTTAGAGCCACTTCAGGATACGGTCATGACACCGGAAGTTATGAAGAACTTCCCGGAAAAATATATGAAGGAAATGACAATGGTTGGCGATAACGCTTATTCCGTACCTTGCTTCATGGATATTCTTGCTTTCTGGGTAGACGAAGAAAAGATGGCAAATGCAGGACTTACTGAGATTAAAACAAAAGAAGACTTCGAAAAATATGTAGAAGCAAACTCAGCAGACGGCAAATACGGATATGGCGATGCATGGGAAAAAACTTATGTATTTAACTCAATTGGAACATTTGTAAACTTATTTGGCGGAGATTACTATGATTGGACTAACCCGAAAACACAGGAAGCGGTAAAATTCATGTACGATATGATGAAGAACAATGAAACACCGATTTCCCAGCTTGCCGATCAGTATGACCCAATGATGCAGAAATTCTTTGACGGCGACTACGCTTCGATTTTCATGTACGTAGGTGCAATCCAGACTTTTGTTAATTCCGGAAAATATGGTGCGGATAAACAGCACATTGCACCTATGCCAACATTTGAGAACAAAACTGCTTATATGTCTACATGGGGCTATGTACTGAACAGTGCTTCCAAAAATAAAGCAGCCGCAGAAAAATTCCTTAAATACGCAGCCAGTGAACAGGGCGAGCTGGATTACACCGAAATGACTTCCAGACTGCCGGCAAGAACCGATGTATTGGAAAGCGATGAGTTAGCTGCAATGGATCTGCCAGGTTTGGATGAAATCAGAGAATACGTAGCAGATACTGAACTGCTTGCGCGTCCTATGGCTCCTCAGGCAATGGAATTCATCAGTGATATGGGTTCTTTATTCCAGCAGTATGTATCTGATGAATTAACACTCGATGAATTTTGTAAAAAGGCACAGCAATCTGTTGATACTTATGTCGTAAAATAAAGTCGTTCATATCGTATCTCAGAGATTTCACAGGAGGTAAATAGCAATGAAAAAGAAGACAAAGGGACTATGGATCGCATGGCTTCTGGTGCTTCCGGTAGTGATTGTACGAGCATCTACAACACTTTATCCAATCATTATGACCTTTATCAACAGCACTTATGACATGAGCTTGTTAAAAGGAACTGACTTTCAGTTTATCGGATTAGGAAACTATATTAAAATCTTTAGCGATCAAAAATTGTTATCTTCTATTCGATTTACTGTAATATTTACGGTAGTATCCATGTTCTTCCATCTGATACTCGGCGTAATTCTTGCATTAATGTTAAATATGAAGATTAAAGGTAAAAAATTCTTACGTACTATTGTACTGATTCCATGGGCAATGCCAATGGTAGTAGCCGGACTTGCTGCAAGATGGGCATTCAACGACGCATACGGATTAATCAATGATCTAATCCGCAAATTTGTTCCGGACTTTCACTTTGACTGGCTTGTGCATGCAAATTCTGCACAGGGCGCAGTTATCGCAGTTGACTTATGGAAAGATTTACCATTCTTCGCAATTTTAGTACTTGCTGCACTGCAGTTTTTATCAGCCGACATTTATGAAGCGGCAAAAATTGATGGAGCCGGACCAATCCGTTCCTTCTTTTCCATCACATTGCCAAACATTATGAAAACAATATTAAGTCTTTCTATCTTCTTTACTATGTGGCGATTGACAAGTTTTGACTTAGTATATGCGATGACCTCAGGAGGTCCTGGAGATTCAACCTCACTGTTAGCATATCGAATTATGCAGGAAGCCTTTACAAACTTAAATCTTGGATATGCATCTGCAATCGCGGTTTGCTTGTTTATCGTTATGACTATTTTAAGCTTTATCCAGCTTAAGGCGATAAAGAAATTTGATTAAATATAGAAGGAGATGTGGAAAATGAAACCAAAAAACAAAAGAATTCTGGCATCTGTATTCAAATGGATTTTAATCTTGATCGTTGCCTTTATTATTTTACTTCCATTACTTTGGATTTTTACATCATCTATTTCGCCGGCAGATGAATTGTTTAGTTCCCCAATTCACTATATACCGAAGCACCCGACACTGGATAACTATATCCGGATCTTTACACAAATGAATCTGGGCGAAAAGATTTTAAATACTGCAATTATTACCGTGTGCTCATTAATCTTATCCACTGTAATCTGTTTGATGTCCGCTTATGCATTTACTCGTTATTCCGGAAAAGGACTTACTCTTGTATATGCTGCAATCGTGGCTTCTGCTTTGATTCCGGGAATCGTAACCGCAAGACCATTATACGATTTAATGAAACAGTTCGGATTAATTGATACCTTCCCAGGACTGGTTATCATGTACACAAGTGCGTTAATTCCATTTACCATGTTAATTTTAGGCAACTTTTTAAGTGAAATTCCAGTTTCAATGGATGAAGCTGCAGAGATTGATGGCGCGAATATGTTCCAGAAACTGTTCTATATCACGCTGCCTTTAATGAAACCGGCAATTGCAACAATCTTAATCATTAATTTTATCAACTGCCTTAACGATTTGTTTACACCATTGTTTTTTGCACAGAAAATAGAAGTACTCAGTGTTGCAATTACCACAATCCCAAGAGAAACCTCATATAGTATGCCATGGGATTTGATTAGTACCGTTGGATGTGTTATCCTGTTACCAATCGTTATCTTCGTATTAATCTTTGAAAAACAGATTATGGAAGGTGTCATGGCAGGCGGTGTAAAACAGTAAACGGAGGAATTGATAATGTCAGATATTTTTAGATTAAAAAATGGAAGATCCAGAGCGATAAATGCAGAAAATCCAACTGGTGAAAAAGGAAAGGGCGGGATGGCAGCAAGCCATCTTGGTCCTTCCAGAAAAGGAAGTCCATGTTTAAAAGATATTATGCCAAATGAAACGGTCGTATTAGCTGAAATGGATGGACCGGGTATTATCCAGCATATCTGGATTACGGTTGATAATAAAACATCAGATGCCGATTGTTATGTACTTCGCGATTTAGTACTTCGCATGTACTGGGATGATGAAGAAACTCCATCTGTTGAAAGTCCTTTAGGTGACTTTTTCTGCTGCGGTTTTGCAAGAGAATGTCTTGTGACTTCTATGCCGATTTCTGTCGTTCCAAACAGAGGCTTTAACAGCTATTTTGAAATGCCATTCCGCAAAAAAGCAAAAATCACTTTGGAAAATCAGCATGATAATCCAATTCCTGCATTCTTCTATCAGGTAGATTACTGTTTATACGATGAGTTACCGGAAGATACCGCTTATTTTCATGCACAGTGGAGACGTCAAAGAATTACCGAACTCGCAAAGGATTATGTGATTTTGGACAATATCAAAGGAAAAGGCCATTATGTTGGTACCTATCTTGCTTTGACAACACTTGAGAGATATTGGTGGGGCGAAGGCGAAGTTAAATTTTATATTGATGGAGATGACGAATATCCAACTATCTGTGGTACCGGAACCGAGGACTATTTTGGTGGCTCCTGGAGCTTTGCACATCAGGTAAATGGAAAGACGGTAGAACAAACTTATAATTCTCCATTTTTGGGATACCCTTATTATTCCGCACATGATGAACTGGTGCATAATCCTTATCATAATGATGACTGCCCACCGATGCGAGGCTTTTATCGCTGGCATTTGATGGATCCGATTTGCTTTGAAGAAGATTTAAAAGTTACGATTCAGCAGATTGGAGTATGTTATAAAGGCCTGTTTGAACGACAGGATGATGTTGCAAGTGTTGCTTATTGGTACCAGAGTGAACCACATCAGGCGTTTGCACCGTTGATGGATAAGAAAGGCAGATGGCCTAGATAAGAAACTTTTTAAAATAAATACTCAAGTTGTGTCCACCTCCGACTTCACCTTGTCCGGCGGTGCAACTTCTCCGGCAAAGTTATCCGGGAAATAAATAAAATCTTTGATAAACCTCAACCTCCTTGTGCTTAGAGTATATGAAGTTTTGGCTTTATCTTGTAGTTTGCGAATATCTGTATAAATAGAAAAAGCCCTTTGAGAAAAGGATTTCTCCTCTCTCAAAGGGCAAGTTGGCAAACAGGAAGTTGTATCATCACTTATCTTTATCTTTTTTTGAAAAAATAAGACTGCCAGATATGCCAAAAGATATACCCAGACATATTCCGATTCCAATTCCAGCCATGCTATTTAAGACATTTATAAAAACAACGCTCCAAAGTATTGCTGCGATTATTCCGATAGTGACTCCTATAATTACCTTTTTGATTTTCATTAGTTTTATCCTTTAATTCCCGATTTTACTTTGTGACTATGACTTTTCCTTCCGAATCCAGAAGAGGTGTAATACTGGCTCCAAATCCGGAGTTCCAACAAAGGTAGTTAACCCCAGTCTCCTTATCTACAAGAATTTGACGAATTCCTTCATCTTTAAGTCCACTTCCGTCTCTAAATGTAACTTCAAATCTTTCTTCTTTCTTTGCCATGTTTACTCCTCTTTTCTCAAACGTTAAATCCCGATTTGTATTTCTGTTTGTTTTAAAAATGGGCAACTCCGATTGGAATTGCCCACTCATTGCACTAATTATGCGATTTTTTCTTGCTTGCACCGATTTCTGCATCAAATGATGTAAGTTTGATGTAAATCGCTGTTTTTTTAGTTTTTTATCAAATGAAGTACGTCCCGTCTATTCGGTAAAACGGTACATCTTTACATCACGTCGACTGGCGTCTCCGTGCGTTTTTCGCCTTATGTCGGTGTTCGCAAGCGCACACCGCCGCAAGGCTCAGTTTTCTCATCTTAATAGAGCTTTGCACCTGCCGGAATATGGTCATCAACCATCAGAAGATGAAGTTTTTCTTCGCCCTCTTCCTCATGTATTGCACTAAGTAACATTCCACAGGAATCAATTCCCATCATAGCTCTTGGCGGCAGGTTTGTGATAGCGATCAGTGTTTTTCCAACCAGTTCTTCTGGCTCATAATAAGCGTGAATACCGCTTAAAATGGTACGATCTGTGCCTGTTCCATCGTCCAGAGTGAACTGTAACAGCTTCTTGGATTTCTTAACTGCTTCACATGCTTTTACCTTTACAGCTCTGAAATCTGACTTGCTGAAAGTATCAAAATCAACCATTTCTTCGAATAATGGCTCAACTTTTACTTTGGAAAAATCAATCTTCTCAACTGGCTTTGTTTCCTGTGCTGCATTGTTTGCTTCGTTCTTAGCAGCACCCTGTGACTTCATTGTCGGGAAAACTGATTCGCTTACCATACTATCCCGTACTGTCGGGTATTATACATTATTTTCAAAAAGACTTCAACCTATTATAAGGTATTATTCAGTATGTATTTGTTGTAGTTCTGTTGCACACCACATAATTCTGTTGCACCTCATAGAATCGAACCCACAAGGACTCTTTCCTAGAATACGTTTAAATTATGTGATAATTTTTCTATTGCTTCTGTTTTTTTCATATCGGTGACTTCGGCATATATATCCATCGTTGTCTCAATATTTGCATGTCCCATAACTGCCTGTATCACCTTAATATTCGTTTCATTTTCGCAGAATCTCGTACAAAAAGTATGTCTCAAATGATGGCAGGAAAAATGTGGAATAATAATCGGCTCTCTTTTCTCCTTTTTTGCTTTTAAAATTTCTTCTGCATTATAGTTTTCCCGGATACGTTTGATCGTCCGGTTGACTGCCTGCGGATTGTGAAGATTGCCAAACCGATTTGTAAATATAAATCCCTCCATACCGTCCAGTGTAACGGTACTGAATCCATTTTCTTTCTGATATTCATACTCTTCCATAAAAGCATTATATACTGGCTCCATCATCGGAACTGTACGAATACCCGCCTCTGTTTTAGGTAACGAAACAGCAAATTCGCATTTGGTTGTTTCTGCTCTGCGTGGATAATATGTAACACTGTGATTGATATTGATCAGTCGTTTCTCTAAATCAATATCTTCCCATCGAATCCCAATAATCTCACCTATACGGCATCCTGTACCTAAAAGAACGGTAAACAATGGTGCCCAATGATTAAATACCGGACTGTTCGATGTATAATTCATAAATGCTCTCTGCTGTTCTACTGTCAATGCATGTCTCACTCCATGATTCCTCCCTGGTTTCTTTTTTATTTCTGACATTACACCATGAGATGGATTGTTTCGGATAATATCATCTCTCACTGCTAACTGAAATGTTGGATGAAGCACCGTATGAATCGTTTCTAATGTATTAACTTGTAATTTTCTTTCATTTATCAAATGATAATAAAAGTACAATACATCTGAATATTTGATTTCACCGATTTTCTTCTTTCCAAAACTGTCTCTGACGTAATGATCATACATGTACATATAATTGGTATAAGTTGTTCGCCTCAACTCTGTTTTCGTAGAAATATATCTATCAAATACAAAATTAAGATTGGCATTTCCCGCAGCATACACATCAAGACCATCTAATTGGTCTTTTAACAATTTCTGCTCTTTTTCCCTTAACTTAATTAAATCCTTGGAATATGTATATTTTCTTTTTCCAAATGGATCTGTATAAGTGTATATGTACATCAGGTCGGACTGGCGTTGGCTCTCACCTTTGCGTAAGGCTCTGCCTCTGTTATCTTTTCTTGCTTTTGCCACTGTAACTCCTTCCTAATGTAGCAAGGAGTCCTTGTGTTACTTTTCTGGCATCTGATATAAAAGATCAATACCTTTTTGTATCGCTTGTGTTGTAGTCAGCTCATGCTTCGCTGCATACTCTGACAATTTCTGATATTCTTCTTCTGTCAATCGGAAACTTACATTTTTCTTCTTAGGGGATTCTGCTTTCGGTCTCCCCATTTTAGCCACCGTATGCACCTCCTTCATAGCTTGATTACATTATACTTTTTGTCATGCAAAAAGTCAATACTTTTCGTAGCACAAAAACTCTTGCAATACTATTCATCACTAAATACCAGTTCGGAATGTTTCCAGATATGCCTCGAAAATATCACAATTCACCAGTACCAATTTATCCAGCTTATAGACAGCATTTGCTTCCTTTGCCATTTTTTCAAACTTGCTTTGACACATGCTGTACATTTCTGCACCTTCCTTATAACGAACAAATCTTTTCCTATTTATAATATGTCTTTGCATTCTTTCGCTCCTTTCCCAATTTATAACAATCCCACAGGCAGCTATCGGGTAACAGCTTCATTGGTATTTCACCATCTTTCCAGACCGGGCAGCTTTCCCGGAAGTATCATTATCAGAAACAGTATCTTCGCCACAAAAGTCCCACTTCCTGATTACAGTCAAATATTTATCGCTCGTGCCTTTACTTCAATATCATTTTGATATTTCTTCGTTTACAACATTTCCACTTTGCGTCACGATGTCGCAAAGTTATAATGCAGACAGTCTTGGCGTATTTGCTATACAGCTCCTCTGTTTCATATGTCCTGCAGGATAAATATTAAATTTTCAAGGTACAAACAACGCTAAATAGCCTTTTCAGCAGAAAGGGATGCTTTCAAATGTTTTTTAGCGAACTATTTTAAATCCAATAATTGTTTTTATCAATTTTGTTTCCAGACGTCTACGAAGTGTTTCATCTACACAATAATGAACACAGCCATACTCATCATACATTTTTCTAACCGATAATTTTGCAATATATCCTTCATAATGTTTCAGAATTTTATTTATCGCCTGAATGTCACCCTCCAATGCTCTTTCGATTACCCAAAACGGTATCAATTTTTTATTATTTACGCTTTTTTCTTCCGTTTTCACCTGCATTTTCCTCCAGCATAATCTTTAGTATTTCAAGCGATCGTGTACGATGCTCATGTACCGTACTTCTGACAAGATTCAGTTTTCTTGCTATATCCGCATCATTCATTTCCATAAAGTATGACAAAAGAATAATGTCCCTTTTTCTCTCTGTCAGCGCAGTTAATGCTTCTGCCAATAGAGCATTTTTTACCTCCACATCATAACCACCTGCCCGAAAATAACTTTTTTCCAATTCATATTCATCAAATATAGAAAGGCTCTCCATCTCTTGTTCGGATAGTTCTGAAAACAAAGTTTCATGTTTTCTAAGATAGGCTAAATGTCTTTCATAATCCACTATTTCGCCCTTTAATGCCAGTTTGCATTTTCGATCAAACTGGTGCATTACCGTTTTCTCATCATAGGAAGAAGATTGCTCCATAGAGTTCACCTCCTCCCCGACCATCAGATATGAGCAAAGGTCTTTTTCCCTTTCACCCTTATCCCGATTGGGAAGCCCCCATTGTTCGGGTTTAAAAGAAAAACTCTATAAAAAGTTCTTATGATATACAAAAAAACGTCCCTATGGATTGAAATCCATTGGACGTTTTCATATAAATAATCTAATATTCAAAAATAATTTTCTCCCTCCATTCCATATAATAAAAAAAGCGGAAACAATTTTTTATCATCTCCGCTTATTCTTGCTCTTTTCAATTTTATATTTCAAAATACCAACATACTGAGAGATTAAAATTATAAAGGAAGTCAGTGCAACTAAGGAAAGTATATCTGGTATTCTTGCAAGTGTACAACAACCAGCAAATACAATAACAGCAATTAAGACTTTCATGGTTACTTTTTTGCAGTGTTCTTTTTCAGCATCATCGAGTTCTCGATTAATGCACTCTACTGGTGCAGCTTTCAATATCAGTATCGCACTTACTAATATAAGAATCCACGCTGTACCTACCGTAAACTTATATTTACTGTTAAAATACATTGCTATTATCTGTACAGTGACTGAACATATAAAACATGATCCAAAACTGTTAAGATGCACGCCACCGGCATAAGTCCGTAGCAACATAAAAATCCCAGTAAATATTGCGAATTCCGGAATCATATGCATATATATTGCTATACTCAAACAAGTTACAAAACAGCATAGCATCTCAAGTCCAATCTGAAAGCCATATTGGTATATGTCATATGATTCCGAAGAAACTGCGCCGGTCTTAATAACATATTCTGTTAATTTTTCTGACAGCCGTCTCATTTCAAATCTTTTTAAGTTTTTTCAAGTCCTTCGGAACTTTCGGCTGGTGAAAGATATAGCAACATGCACTATCCACTGACACTTTTCCAAGTTTTAAAGATACATTTGCCAGTGCTTTCGCTGACTGAGCTTTTACATTTTTCATAGTCATAGTAAAACTCTCCTTTCGTTTTCTTTTTAAAACAATACTACAAAAATACATTCCATTTCTTTTTCTGTAAAAAAAACGAGTATTCATGTAACTTTTCCCTGGGACACCACAAACATCAATATTTCCTAACAAAAAAGGTTGCAATGAATTCATTGATCATTACAACCTTTTTGAGAACCATATTTTTTCAAGTACCATACCCACAATAATATCTCTTCTATTTTTTTTTGATATTCCTGTAAATCCTCCACATTCTCCAAATAATCATACACTCCAGCCTTCAGTATTGAAAAAATATCCTGCTTTGTCCCATTTTCAATCAGAGCAAGAATTGGAATTGTATTTCCCAACATTCCTTTTACTCTGATAATAAATTCAAATGTTCCTTTTTCAACCATTTTTTTATTAAAATACATAATAATAACATCTGGATTAAAATGCTTATCATCGTTCAACCAATCATAGGTACACCACCTCAATTTATATTTTCCTTTTGTTATTTTACTTGTAGTTTTAAATATTTCTCTATGGTCACTAAATAATAATATTTTTTTCATTTTACCCTACCATGACATTCAAATCGTAAAATTATTTTTATATTTTATCATGTTATTTCAAATATTATTTACGTGGTAATAATTCCGGCTATTCATGTAATTATTCCTTTTCTCCATACAACACAACTCTCACTAGAAATCTTTCTGGTATAGAATCGTCAACTGTAACCGTTCCATTGTACTTTGCTACAGCTCGGTAAACCGACGGCAAACCAACACCATGATTTCCAGCATCGGATTTCGTAGATTTCAGTCTCTTATCCTTCATTTTGATTAATCGCCCCTGGTAACTATTCATTAAAAATATCAACAGATTACCTCTATCATATTTCATTTGGATTTTTATGTACTTCTTCTTTTTTGCCTTTTCAGCCGCTTCTACAGCATTTTCTAATAAATTCCCAAGTATTAGACATATATCTGCACCCTTAAACTCCATCTTCATAGGAACCTTTATGTTCAAGGAGAAATCTATCCCTTTCTTTTGAGCTGTTACATATCAATATCCAAGTAGAGAATCAATTACAATGTTACCACTATTTGCAACCTCCGATATTGATAAGCCACTTTCTTCCATTATATCTTGGATAAATTCTATGATTTTCTCATCTTCTCCTTTCTCTGCATAAGCAAGAATAGATACTAGATTATTTTTCATATTATGTTTTATGTCCCTTAATTGCAACATAGAAAGTTCTCTTTCTTGTTGATGACGTTCACATAATTCCAACTGTTGTTCATAAACAGAAGTCATTCGTCTTAGTTGTAAATCATCCATCAATTTTACATAAATATAAAAAATCAGTACATTTAAGCACAGCAAAATAATTGCTGCAATTGCCGAATGAAAATATGCACGATCATTATTTATTTTGTAACTAAACAAAAAAATTTCATTCATAACATAGATACTTCCAATTGGAATCAGAATTAACATAATACTGTGTTTAACAGAAAACTCTGTAATTCCACCTGTTAAAAATACCTTCCTTAAAGCAAAAATAATTAATAAAAATAATATTTTCGATATAATTGATCCCAAGATTCCATACATCTGAGAATACATAAATTGATTACAATAGATTGAGAGTATATATCCGCTTACCGTTTCTATCATCATCCAAATTGCGTTAAACGCCAGAACAAAAATACATTTGTTCCAACCTCTTCCTTCATAAATACACATCACTGAAACAAATGTTATTACAATAGTAATGATTATATTTATATAAACCGGTAATGTACTAGCATTCAAAAGCAGCAACTGCCAAACTACAAAAATGATGTATCCAATCACAATTGCTATTTTTTTCTTTCTTCTTGTAAAAAACATTGAAAAATAGTAAGAAAAAAGAAATATCGCAAATATTACAAGCAATATCGCTATCACATTCAGCAACATTTTATTCACCAACATAAAACGTATCCCCCATCGAACAGTACTGTTTATTCTTCTATCTTCACTAATTGAAATCTTCTTTTCATTATGGAAATCATATGAATTATTACCAAAGTTTCTATCCGCAAAGTAGTCCATGCTAACTGTTATCGAGACTCCTTTTTTCCTATTAAAAATATGGAAAAAGCCAAAGCAGATACACTAAGAAAATAATATACGAAGTATATCAACCTTACCATAATCTATTTATACATCAACATAAAAAGTGTCCTCCATTTCACAGTACTGTCCACTGATAATCTTCCGCCTGTCTTCGCTAATAGGTATTCTTTTTCCATTATTCAACACTACAAAATCATATCCTATTTCTTCTACATGTTTATAACTTACCAAAAAAGACTGATGCACCCGCAAAAATGCCACTTTACTCCGTTCCAAACTTTTTTCAATATCATTAAGCTTTCCATAAAGTTCAAAATTTTCTTTTTCTGTAATTATCTTTACCTTTCTTCGATTACTCTCGAAATAAAGGATTTCCCCGATTGGGATTTTATGATTGATCCGTTGGTAACTATATCGAAAATAACTGTCAGTACTACTTATTTCTTCATAGGCTGCTTGCAAACACCGTTCCATCATTTCTCTACTGACAGGCTTCACCAGAAAACGAAAAGGTCTGATTTCAAACGACTCCATCATATAATTTTCATGGCTTGTAACATAAACAATCAAAACACTTTTATCAATCTTCCGAATTCTCCGTGCTACTGTAATGCCGTCTTCCTGTCCCATCTCTATATCCAGAAAGATAATATCAAAAGAATTACCCATTTCTACAGAATCAACCAAATGTTCTCCTTTCCAAAAAACATCCGTATCTACTGGCATAAAATTTCTTTTTGCTATGTTTTGCAACATAGTTTCTATTTTCCCTGTTGTAGAAACAACATCATCACAGATTGCTACATTTATCATTTTCCCTGTCCTTTTTCTTTTTCTCTTCATTTTTTCTAACAATCTGCAAAAGCGACCAGACCAATTCTTGATCATATTGATCTAATGTCTTGTAGACTTCAATCATATCATAATACTCATCCAATGTTTCATTGAGTTTAATCTGTCCTGTTAAATCCCTTTTTACATCTGACATCCCTAACAGATAGTCTGTTGTCACATTAAAATACTCTGCCAGCCTTTTGAGAATATCAACTTTAATCACTGTCACATCTTTCTCATATTTACTAAGCATCTGCTGAGTAATTCCCAATTCTGCAGCTAATATTTCTTGTATGATTCCTCTTTTTTCCCGAAGATTTTTTATACGACTTTCCATAATCCCATACTCCTTATTTTTATTCTAATATCATGCTACTCTTTTCTTGTTTTCATGATACAAATAATAGAAGTATTCATTTACATTGATTAGTGTTGTTGTCTTAGCCTCTAGCTTGTTTTTTCCTGATATAAAGCACGTTTCCGGATCTTGAAAATCATTAAAATGTTTGCCAACTGTACAATATCATTTATTTACTAACTCCCCTAGAGCGTGTTTGAAAAAGGCTTTCTGCAAGATGTGCATCACAATTTGTAGGAGATTTTGTTCGGATGAGGGCATCGTAGCGGGCTACGATAACCGAATTCGGGCAAAATATATCGCAAAGTGGGGCGTACAGATTGCGGGAATGATTTTTCAAACACGCTCTAGGCTCATTTTTTTCACTGGCTCACTCGTAAACGGGTCTATATATTCTTTCTATCTTCTTTGCATTTTTTCTACTACATTTACATAATATCCACCACACTACACTCAAAATATCTATTTCCATATTTATATTCTAAATTTGCATATCTCTCGAAAATTATATATGTACTTTTGAATTTTAAATATATTATAAATTCTAATACCCTTATCCTATATGTTATTTACAATTCCATGTTGTATATGATAGACTGTCAATGCTAATTTGAGCGACCTCCCTTGTCGCATCACTAACAGATGTTTTATTTCTTTTCTAAGGCTACATTTTGGGAAGCAACCAAAAATATGGGTTTAGAAAGCATAACCTTACCATAACAATATAAATAGTAAGATAAACAAGAACATTTTCTCGATTATCTTACTATTTTTATTAATTAATCATACAACCATACAAACTGAATGGACTCCAAATAAATACTTGTGTAAATTATATCTGCAAGTTCATCTTTGGAAACATTTCTATTTTCTTCTCCTATACATCTCCCCACTTCCTTACTATGTAAAAATGTCATGATTATTCGATATTATTACATCAAGGAAAAAACAACATATTATAAAAGTATTATTATAGTGTAAGCATTAAAATTTTCGAAATTATATTAAAGAGTTAGATTTTGTATAAGTGTATATTTTATCAATAAATTGCAAGATATTTCACCAATACAATATCTATAATCGTTATATTATTGAATATTCCGGCTTGGATGTCCATGCTGTCCGGTGATTAGGAAACCGATTGGCAAGTATATAGAATACAAGTTACCAATGTAAAGTCGGCTAACGCCCCGCAAAGCGGTTCTGGACTTGACATAGGCTCTATTTCTTATTATAGGTAATCAAGCCAATCAAAGTTGGTTTCCACTACGCCGGAATCAAGGTTTCTTGACGCAAGAATATTCATATTATGGATGGAGATGATAAACCTTATGTTACATTTAGCTATTTGTGATAAATCATTAAATGATATCGAACAAATGGAAAAATACTTGGAGAATATAAAATTCTTTAATTTTGATTATGAAGTTTTTGAAAACGCAAAAGAATTATATAAGTATCAAACACAACACCATGAAAACTTTGACATATATATATTAAGCATAGAATTGGAAGACATGTTGGGGTTGGAAGTGGCCAGAAAATTACGTGAAGATTCTCAAGAAGCTTTGATTATTTTTGTATCAAATGATGCAAAATGCGTTTTTGATGTTTTCGAAGTTTTTACATTTGCTTTTTTGCTAAAACCTTTAACTTACAATAAATTTAGCACAACATTATATAACGCATTTAATTATTTATACAGAACTAAAAGGCTATTTTTATTCAGTTATCGCAAATGTAACTATAGTATATTATGTCAATCTATTCTATATATTGAAAAGTTAGGAAGAAAAGCCTTTATCCATACAACTGATGCAAGAGTTTATCAATGTAATATCACATTGGAAAAAATTTGGGAACAGTTAAATCCGTCGAAATTTGCAGCTATTCATATATCTTGCATTGTAAACCTGACAGAAATTGCCAGCATTAAATGTGATCAATTAAAATTGAAAAATAATGAAGTATTGTATGTTGCAAAAAAATATCGCCAAGAAATCAAATCACGTCATCTACAAAATTTAAAGATAAAAAAATTGTAAAAATTTATATGCAACTACAAAATGTTAATACTTCTAGGTATTTGGAAATAGAAAACGATATATTAAAAAGGGGGATAAAAATGCCAAATAATCATATTCAGGATATTATTGATAGTGTATTACCACAAATTTCATTTAAAAGTAACAAAGTTCTCATAAGCGAAATTGGCGATGGCAATTTAAATTATATCTATAGGATAAAAGAAATAGGGACCCAAAAATCCATTATAATAAAAGTTGCACAATATGAAAGTAGAATATCTAAAGATATACTATTGGATATTTCCAGGAGTTATTTTGAATATTCCTATTATAGTTTAGAAACAGTAAAAAAATCAAATTTTTCGCCGCAGATTTTATATGCAAATCCTCAAACTGGAATAATCGTTATGGAAGATTTAGTAGATTATTGTAGTTTGAGAGAAGCTCTTATTTCTATGAAAAAATACCAATGTATTTCTGATAATATATCAATGTATTTACGTTGCGTATTAATTGAAAATGCAACATTTAACCCAAACGATAAACTAGAAAAACTCAGATATAAGTTTCGAGGAAATAGGTTGTCAGAATTAACAAAGCAACTTATTTTTATCGAACCGTACAATAATATAAAAAAGAGAAATAAAGTTCCTGCTGAATTAGAAAGTTGGGTAAAAGAACACATATATCATAATGATAGATTGAACGCTAAAGTAGAAAGTTTACGGGAAGTTTTTGAAAATGAGGAACAATCTATTATTCATGGAGATTTACACACGGGTTCATTTATGGTAAATAATGATCAAGTAAAAGTAATCGACCCAGAATTTGCCTGTTGGGGACCAATAGGGTTTGATCTTGGATGTCTTTTGGCAAATTTAATAATTGATTATTTATTTCATTTGACAAATAATGAAGAATACTGTTTGTTTATTATTAAAATAATTTACAATATATTATCAACCTTCGAAAAAGATTTATCAGAAAAAATACCAAAAAATTATAAAACTATAATGATTGATAGTGCTGCATATGCAGGAACTGAAATTATACGAAGAACTATTGGCATTGCATTAGCAAAAGAGGTGTCAATTATGGATGAAAAAGGTAATAACATTGCATTTAGAAAGAATTTACTCATTATAGGTATTGACCTTATAACAAACAGTGAAAAATATGGAAGTTGCGAGAATTTTATTAAGCGAATTAAAAAATTACATGTAAATTGATTTGTTAAGAATATATTGTTCAAAAAACGAGCCGGTGAAAAAATCTCTGTAAAATAAACATCATCAAGGTCTTCTATGATAAAATATTAAAATCATAGGAGGCCTTTTATTATGGCAAGACAAAAGAAACCTGTACATCGAGTATAAATGACAGAGGGAAAACGAAATATTATCTATCAGCTCCTTGAAGAGTATGATATCCAATCTGCTGAAGATATTCAGGACGCACTCAAAGATCTCTTGGGCGGTACCATTAAGGAAAGATGGAAGCAAAAATGGATGATCATCTCGGCTATGAAAAATCAGAGCACTCAGATAATGATGATTATCGCAATGGTTATAAACGTAAACAGGTCAACATCCGGTACGGCTCTATGGAAATCGAAATGCCGCAGGATCGCAAATCAACATTCGAGCCACAGGTAGTAAAGAAACGTCAGAAAGACATTTCCGATATCGACCAGAAGATCATTTCCATGTATGCCAAGGGAATGACTATCCGGCAGATTTCAGAAACTATCGAGGATATATATGGATTTGAGACTTTGGAAAGCTTTATTTCTGATGCGACCGATAAGATCCTGCCACAGATTGAAGACTGGCAGAACCGACCGCTGGACGTAGTATATCCCATTCTCTACATCGATGCGATCCTCTACTCTATAAGGGACAACGGCGTGATCCGAAAGCTTGCAGCTTACGTAATTCTGGGAATTAACACAGAAGGAAAGAAGGAAGTTCTGACTATTAGTGTGGGTGATAATGAAAGTGCAAAATACCGGCTTTCTGTTATGAACGAGCTGAAAAACCGGAGCGAAAAAAATGTACTGGTCATCTGCGCGGATGGCTTAACCGGCATCAAAAAAGCTATTGCTGCAGCTTTCCCTAAAACCGAATATCAGTGCTGTATCGTTCACCAGGTAAAAAACACCTTAAAATATGTCCCTGATAAGGACAGGAAAACATTTGACACGGACCTGAAGACCATTTATCAGGCGTCTGACGAAAAAAGCCCTGGCAGCCTTAGACCGTGTAACAGAAAAATGGGCACCGAAATATCCGAATTCCATGAAACGCTGGAAAGATAACTGGGATGCAATCTCTCCAATTTTCAAATTTTCAGCAACTGTCAGAAAAGTGATTTATACTACAAATGCCATCGAATCCCTGAATTCTACCTACCGGAAACTGAACCGTCAGAGGAGCGTATTTCCAAGTGATACCCCCCTTTTAAAGGCATTGTATCTTGCTACATTTGAAGCTATAAAAAATGGGCCAGTACAATCCGGAATTGGGCGCAGGTACATGGTGAACTGAGTATTCTGTATGAAGGACGGCTTCTAGAATAATAAAAAAAAACAGGCGGAGGGCCGCCTGCGCTTGACTGACATACCATTTAATAACTGTTATATATAAAACAAGGGTGAAAAGCTGGTTTTTAAGCTGATCACCCTTTCTTATCATAGAAGAATCCTATTTACAGACTTTTCTCACAGTCTCATAATAAAAGGCTCTCCTAATGACATTTATTTATCATAGAAGAACCTTCTAAACATTATTTCACAAAAAATTTTCATACTCTAAGGTGTCTTTCTTTTATGAAAAATCACGAACTTGCTCATTTATAGTTTCTTATATTTTTACTCAAACACATCCATATATTGAGTAGTACAACACTTATAACTATAACTATAGCTGAAATATATGGCAACCATACAACCTCAAATAATTTACTGATAATCATTAATCCTACAGACATTGAACATACCAAATAGCATATGCCCACTCCTTTGAAAAGCACTTTCTTGTTATAGCTATTCTGTTCTTTTTCTGAGAGTGCATTGTATATCGGTATAAAACATCCGCCTCTTCCATTAAATAATAAACAACCTATAAGTAGAAAAAAAGCCATTATAAGTAGCTCAACTATAACATCTTTCATCATAATCACCTCACACTTTGTAAGAAATAAAAGTTTACAATTCAAAACAATACTTTTCTAATAGCACTTTTCTTAACTTCTTCCTCCAAGAACAAATAAAGCTTTCAATTTTATCCAGTATAAAACTCATTTTTATTTCAATATACCATCTTTTTATCGATAATTCAAACATTTTTGTAAATATTAAATTTGTCAAATTGGAAACTCATACTTCATATATAACATCAAAATATTGCCTCTCTTGACTATTATGTGAAACTACAACAATAATTTTATCTTTTTGTTTTTTTAAATACTGATAATATTCATCTCGAGACTCTTGATCCAAATGTGCTGTTGGTTCATCAAAAAAATATACATCCGCATCTTTTAATATAGTCTTTACCAATTCCACTTTTTGTTTTTCACCACCAGACAGCATATTGATATTTTGAGTCTCCTTTTCTAACACCTCGTGTATATCCATAGCTATATTGTACATATCTTTCATAATTAATCTATCAATTATTTCACGAGTAGAATACTCTGTATTATTTGATAGGTTTATATACTCAACTACAGATACAGAAGGAAACTTCTGTTCTTGATTCATTACAGAAAAACAGTTTAAACGTAATTGTTCATAATTAATTTTTTTTATATTGATATTATCAATGAATATGTCTCCAGAAAGACTTTTATACTGTCTTATTAAAATATTAATAAATGTTGTTTTTCCTGCACCATTTGATCCACAAATAAGATATCTTTTACCTTTTTGAAAATCAGCTGAAATTTTATTTAATCCATTTCCATTTTCAAAAATATAAGAAATATCCTTTGCTTCAATAAAGTTAACTGTTTCTTTTTTTAATAAACCATCTTCTCTCAGTTCTAATTGATATAATTCTTTTATTCTATTGTATGAAGTTTTTGTGTTTTGATATGTTTGCCCAAAGGTCAATATCAGATTTGTATTACTGAGAGCTATCCCCATATATGTAAATATTATAGTAAATTGCCCAACTGTTATCCTACCATTTGCTAAATCAGTTCCTGCAAAATAAATCACCAAACTAAATCCTACTAAATATATAACACTTTGAACAAGAACATACAAATTGCTATTTTTCTGTAATAAAATCCCCTTTTTATAAAATACATCATAATATTTCTCTAATCTTTTTAAGAATGCTCTATATATAACATGAATTTGTACATAATCTATAAATGCTATTTGCTCATTAATAGACTGTAAATATCTAGATTTTGCATTTCTGTAATTTAGCATCTTTATATATAAACCATTTTTAAATAATAAATACAGTAAAATATACAATCCACAAATACAAGCTAAGATTATCCCATACTTTAACTCTATCAGCACGACTAAATTGAACACCAATAATAAAATAATTATATTCATACAAATACTGGGAAGCGATGAAATCACAAAATTAGTTATCAACATTGTATCCGAATCAAGTCGTTCTGCTAAATAGACGCTATCATATTTTTTCACACTTAAAATTTTCACCCCGTGTAAGCGGTTTACAATCATTTTTACTAATGAATTAGAAATCTTCATATTATATTTCATGACTATATATTGAAATATATATGTAACTAATACCTTAACTGATTGTACAATAATAAAAATAATAATAAAATTAACTACCATATGTTTTGTCGCACCCTGAGATAAAACATCTAAAATTTGAGACATCAAATATGTATTAGCAAGTCCTATACTTGATATAATGGTACTAAATAATAATATCAAGATAAATCCCTTTAAATTACATCTTATTATACTTGCACAAAAAGAAGATAAATTATTTTTTATATCAGATATATTTTCCATATTTTTCACCACTATTAATTAATAATTGTTGTTTTTCTATACGCTCAGCAATCCTTTATTAATAAAAATCAAAGACGCCTTCCCTATATATAAAATAATGAAAAGGCGCCTTTGCTTAATGTCTGAAATCAATTTTCTTTAGCCAGAAGCCCAATCATTGTTCCATGTGGCAGTTAAATACACAAAAGCTCCACCAAACACGGCAACCACTAAATATACAGCTCCTGCAACCATTACAGGTCCTATTGCAGCCGAATGTGTAGACGGTCCATCGCCTGATAAGTTTTCTACTTTGATCTCAGGTCTTTCGTAATCTTCCATATGTAGCCTCCTTTCTAATATTTTTATTTAAAAATTATAATATTTCAATAATTTTTAAATCAAAAATGTTTTATTTTTATTGTTCAGAGGAATAAACATAAACATCTTTTTGTTGATACTCCTTTTTCAGTATTCCGATTGCTTTAAATGAAGAATCTAATACCACTTTATTAAATGCTTTATATATCAAAACAACTTTTTCTCCATCTTCTACTAATGTTTTAGCTTCAAGAGTTTCTCGATATAATTTTTTCATGAAACTTATTAAAATATTTGTCCATCTCTCCGGTAACTTATCTTCATCCTCTATGTATATAATCTCAAATATTTTATATTTAATATTAGGTTGAATTATTATCTTCGCAACATTTCCATTATTATCTTCCATAGAAAATCCGCTGATAATTCCACTACTCCAAACTAATTTAAGAATATTCTCATTATTTAATAAGCCTAATCCTTCCTCTGCAATAACCAATGAATCTTTTAAACTATCTATATTAGAAACAAGATCTAATAGCTCTTCATACTGCAAATATTTAATTTTAAGTTTGTCAGATATGTAGACAAACCTGTCAAGCAAATAATTTTCTCCTGTCATTTTAATAACCTTTAATCTCCAAAATAGCTGTAATGTTTTATCAACGTCTTTATAAATTATGTCTTCATCTATATCGTACTTTGTGTTTAACAGATGACAAATATCTTGCACACTATTGTCTCCGTCACAGTATTCCAGAATATTAAAAGCAGCTTTATTAATCATTATCCTGCCTAAAACACTAAAAAATGTTGAAACAAAAGAAAAACTATTATCTCCTTCTACTTTAATATTACGCATATTCTCATCCATTTTGATTGGTCTTGAATTTCTCATTACTTCTGATGTACTTCTATTCATATTTCTCTCCATTCCGTAACTTTCATCATCCCATATTTTTAACATTCCTGTATCATATATGCATATGATACAATATCTCTACAACTATTATTGAATCTTCTAATACACAATTCCAGTTCAAAGCCTAACTCTTCAATATTACATTTATTTAAGTCCCGCTTCACTATAACTAATTTTAACTTCGTTAGTTGATGATTTTCTTTATAGATTTCAGCTATAGCATAATTTAATAATGTTTTTTTATTCCACGGAAAAATTAGAAGATTGCAATAGCTCAAGTCTTCGCACTGTTTCTTTTCAATTAAAATCATATCCTTAATCTCATCGTTTTGAATGTCTGCAAATGCAACCAATTCATGATCAAAAAAACGTTTTCTTAACCAACGTGAACTATATTCATTAGAATTAAAATCCACACTATATATATAATTACAATTTTCACTAACACATTTTTCTTTTATAAACATTGAAATATCAATAACTTTATCACTTAAAATTTCACAATACATTTTGACCTCCATAGCTCTTAATTAGCTCTGCATAACATTTATTCATTTGTTCCATATTTTCTTCACTAAATACATCAAATTTCATGTAATTCATTCCTACTTCTGCTGGAAAATCTTTTCCTAGTATTATTTCATTAGCAGAACCTATATTTTTTCTAAAAGTTCTTATTAATTGATGATTCCATAATTCTCCATAGTTTTTCTTTAAATATTCTGAAATACTATGTTTTTTTAAATCCCCAATTATAATTGGAATATATGGACTTAACAAAAGTTCACCTTTTTCATTAACCTGGATAAAATCTAGTTGTTCCATAAATAAATGTTCTAATGAATCACACCATTCAATAGAAATTCCGTCTTTTTGAATATTTTTATATCGGTTAACCAACAAATAATTAGCGGCTTGTATATACTCATTTTTACTTAAACTATACGCATCTAACCCTTCTTTAGCTCTTCCCATCTTCATTAAAGGTTGTACACGTAAGATATCAATGCCCAAACGCGTACATAATTCAATTATCTTTGGCAATTCTTCGTAATTTCTTTTATTAAGACAACATACTGCTGAAATTTTAATATCTGATTTAGCTTTTCTTCTAAGAATATTAAGTTGCATAATTGTATGTAATAAATTTTCAAATAAACCTTTTTTATTACGCAACCAATCATGTGAATTCTCTGTAGCTCCATCTATACTAAATTGAATATTATTTAATCCGTAATAAATTAATTTTTCACCAATAGATTCCGTTAACAGTTCTCCATTTGTTACCATTCCAATATTCATTTCGCTATTTATTTTTTTTTGGTGATCAATAAATCGAAAAATTATTTCTTTTTTTAATAAAGGTTCCCCTCCACAAATACAAAAATTATCAGGTCTAGTAGAAGCTAAATCATTCATTATGCGAAATAATTCATCTGATGCTAACTCATCATTGTTCATTTCTCCACTGTGATTATAGCAATGTCTGCATTTTAGTGTACATTTTCTTGTTATATCTATATTTATATCACTACCTCTCATTTTTCCTCTCTTCACTTATCAATTTCAAATAAAACTTGTCCATTTCTTGACTCCATTCAGGTTCCAAAATATCAAATAAAATTTTTCCATATCCCAATTCCGGCATTCCTTCTATGCCACCTAAATTCATTTTTTCAGGTGAAACCATCTTATTTCTTAAATACGCAAATAATCTATGATTCCAAACTTCCTCCCAATTTTTGTTTACATATTCACTAAATTTATGTTTTTTAATATTTCCAATAGCAATTGGTATATAAGCAGAAATTAATATATCTCCATTTGCACTAATTTGTGTAAATTTTCCGTGATCTATATCATCATTTAACAAATGATCAATTGGATCTCCCCATATCAAATCCATTTTTTTACCCATAGACTGGTTTTCACTATTTTTTTTACTTATTTTTTGAGCCACTATTTGGTATTCCTTGTAGTTCAATTTGTATGTATTTAAATTATCCATTGCACGCCCTAATAGCATTAAGGGTTGTGCTCTAAACGAGTCAACATTGAGAGTTTCACACAAATATATAACTTCTTCTAACTGCTCAAAATTTTTTTTATGCGGAATAAATGATACGGATATTTTTCTATTTATACCCAATTCCTGTCTTGTATCATCCAGATATTTTATTGCATTTATTGCATTTTTATATGCTCCTTTTTTGTTTCGTAACCAGTCCACCACTTCTTCTGTGCTACCGTCTAAACTAACTTGTATACTAGATATTCCTGACTGCCAAAGCTTTTTTGCAATTTCTTTAGTCATTAACTCTCCATTTGTTACCATATTCACATCAACACAAGTGTTCTTTGAATAATTTGCAATCTTATAAATACTTTCCTTTCTTAAAAGTGGTTCTCCTCCACACATACATATAGAAACTGGCCTACAATCAATTACATCATATGCCATTCTTTCTAATTCCTCATCACTCATTTCATCCATTCTCTGGTTTTTTAAACCTCCACTAGAATTAAAACAATGTAGACATCTTAATGTGCACTTATTTGTTACATCAATTCCGGCTGCAAAAAAATTTGTCATGTTATTCCTCCTCATATAATATAGTAGTATTTATAGATCATCTCCAAGGTCTGTATGCTATACTCTTAGAGATGAAGTGCATTTCTGCAATTCACTCATTTTTTTCTTTTTTATTAATTAATTCTTATTTCATTCAAATAACTAATTATTTTATCTTTCTTGTATAAATCAGTAAATTCCTCTTTAACTTCTTTTATTTTTTTTGTATACCGATCTGTTGATAATATCTTATATATTGCATTTTTCACTTCACATGTATTACCATGTGACAATTTTCTATCCTTAATCATAATCCCTATATTATTTCTTTCGATAGCTAATCCCACTTGATAATCATGATAATTTGACGGATATACAATCATCGGTGTTTCACATAAGATAGCCTCCCGTACTCCAGACAATCCCCCATGTGATATAAATATTTCATGATTTGCTAACATTTTCCATTGATCCACAAAATTATAAAAATGTATGTTTCTTACATGTTCATACTCTGCGCTTAATCTTTCCATTACCTTCTTATCATTACCAACAGTTATATCTATATTTATGTCCATACTTTTTATTTCACTTAAAATATTTCTTAATATATTTTGGGAATAATAGTCTATAGATGTTCCCCTAGTCACATAAGCACCCGACTTCTCTTTTAAATCTAGCTGAGACAAAATATTACTATCGTATCCACAAAATTCAACATTTTTCATATGATTTGAATATGATTCATACAAATTTCTAGTACTGTATACAAATAGTTTGTCTGGTAATATTTTTCTTTCATTAAAATTCATTAATGTCTTAAATTTTCTATAGACATACATTTGCACTTTGTCATAGTATTCTAAAAATTCATTCCAATTATTTATTTCTAAAAGTTCATTTTTCTTTATTTTCCCCTGTTCCTCATCCAATCTAATTTCTTCAAGAACCACCTCATTATAAAATTTTTCATAAAAACAATTTGCTTCTTCAATATCTGTCGCTACTTCTATTGCAATACTGTGTATATTAAATTTTTTTGCTAACAGACCGCCCCATTTTGCCAATGAATCATATATTATTACTTGAGGATTATATTTTTTCACATACTTCATCATATAATCATACATATATTCATATAAGTATTTTGAAGAAATAGCACTCCATTCTATATTATTACTTGTATAATTTAAGTGATAATAAGAAATATGTTCATCTTCAAGTAAATTACTACTTTTTGTATTAAAATTAGCAATTACTTTTTCTGGATAGCAAATAACACTCACATTATCATTCTTAATGTACTCTGCAAAAAAATCATTTACAAAGCAATATGTATTATATCCCTCTTTTCCAACTTTATTTATTACATCAAGCACAGGAAATACATGCCCGTATAACGGAATCGTTAAAAAGAAAATAGTGTTATTTTTCATTTCTTTCACCTTCTAAAAACTCAATTATTCGCAAGTAATCGTTCATATTATTTACATTACAATAATAATTTCCCACAACAAAAGATTGTATTTTCCCCGTAGCACAAATTAAATTTAATAAGTCAACTAATTCTTTTTCATGTCGCTCTTTATTTTCTTTAACTTTCTTAATAGCACCTAACACTGTATTTTTAAATATAATATTACCGGTTCCACTGCAATTATTATAAACAATCTGAGGTTTTTCTATAAAATTATACAGAAAACCATCTGGAGACTTTATAAATGTATAATTTTTTTTTACATATTCCAAGTGCTTCTCATAGTATAATCCAACCATACATTCGTTAGTACTTGTTTTAAATTTTTCAATCGCCTCTGCATAATTATTTTCATATACAAATTCATCTGCTAACACCAAGATAAAATCATCATTGCCAATCTCTTCCACTGCACTTTCTATTGCACCGACAACTCCTTTTACAGATTGTTTTTGTTTACAAAACAAAATCGGCGTATCATTAACTTTTGTTCCAATAGTATCTATAATCTTTTCATGATTCTCTCCAATAATAACTATACATTCCGTTATTTCTTTTATATTTGTAAGGTTTTCCAAAGTGTATAGCAATAAAGCTTTACCATTAATTGGTACAAGACATTTATGCATATAAGTAGAATCCTTATTAAATCTTTTTCCTTCTCCAGCTGCTGGTATTACTGCTTTCATTTTTCTTCCTCTATAAAATCCTACCCTATTTCTTATTTACATATTTATTTTAACAGACAAAATTTATATAAAATAAATAACTGTAATAATCTGTACTTTTACTGTAACAAATTAAGAGCAAGTTTCGCCTGAGTAACTCAAAACTCACTTCGTGACTTTCGATTTTCCGGCAATCTTGATGGGGATTCTGCTCCCCATACCCTCAGATAATATATTTTCACTAATATGCATACTTGGCTCCTGTAAAAAAACAGTCGCATCGTGATCAT